>Ga0256839_1000013_pt1 | contig 249708 bp, 233 predicted proteins | sample 354166metaG_FD_185968 | JGI IMG/M metagenome (GOLD analysis project Ga0256839, IMG submission 185968) | Hydrothermal vent microbial communities from Mid Atlantic Ridge, Atlantic Ocean - 354-166 | ecosystem: Environmental > Aquatic > Marine > Hydrothermal vents | place: Atlantic Ocean: Mid... | reverse complement strand
ATGGTCCGGCTGATCCGCGGTACCAGCGGATAGCCCCGCTCGGCATAGGCGATCGCCGGCGCCAGGACCTCGGCGAGCTCCATCGTGCCATGGTCTCGCAGCATCACCATCCAGGCGTCGAAGGCGCCGGGCACGACGGCCGCGAGCAGCCCGGTTCCGGGCACCAGATCGAGCCCCAGTTCGCGGAACCGGGCGATGGTCGCGGCCCGCGGAGCGGTTCCCTGGCCGCAGATCACTTCCACCCGATCGCTCACGCGGCTGTAGAGGATGATCGGGACCTCGCCACCCGGCCCGTTGAGGTGCGGCTCCACCACCTGGAGCACGAAGCCGGCCGCCACCGCGGCGTCGAAGGCGTTGCCGCCGCGTTCGAGGATGCCCATGCCGGCGGCGGCGGCGAGCCAGTGGGTGGCGGCGACGGCACCGAAGGTGCCCCTGATCTCGGGCCGGGTCGTGAAAGGTTCCATCTGTTCCGCTTTTCTCGCTGCTCGGTGACACTCAGTCGCGAACCCGCAGGCTCGCCGCGAAGCCGGGCACCGGTCGGGGTTCGCCGGCACGTTCGAAGGCATGGGCCAGGCGCAGCAGCCGCGCCTCCGACCAGGGGCGTCCGATGAAGGACACACCCACCGGCAGACCGTGCAACAGACCTGCCGGCACGGTGATGCTCGGATAGCCGGAGATCGCCGCCAGATAGGCGCTGGAGCCCAGGCGATGGTCGCCGTTGACCCAGTCGATCCGCCAGGGCGCGCAGGTGGCCGGAACCAGAATGGCGTCGAGTTCACAGGCCGCGAAGGCGGCGTCCAGCGCATCGCGGGTGAGCCGCAGACATTCCTCCCGGGCCGCCCGGTAGGAGGGATTGCCCACAGGCTCCTTGGTCATCGCCCGCTCGAACAGGTCCTGACCGAACCAGCGCAGCACCCGGTCGGCGTTGGCCCGGTTGAAGGCGATCACATCGGCCAGCGAACGCACCTCGGCCCCGGGATCGAGACCCTCCAGATAGGCGTCCAGGTCGGCCCGGAAATCGGTGAGCAGCACCTCGAGCTCGGCCGCCCGAACCCGTTCCGCCGGAGGCAGCTCCAGAGGCTCGACGAGGACCGCGCCGGCAGCCTCCGCCCGGGCCGCCGCTTCGCCGAAGATCCGCGCGATCCCTTCGTGGTAGGCGGCGAGGGAACGGGCGACGCCGATCCGTGCCCCCTCGAGGCCGTGTTCGTCGAGCCCCGCCGTGTAGCTCGCCGGCCGCCGCTCGTCGGCCTCGGCGGTCGCCGGATCCTCGGGGTCGGTTCCGGCGAGCACCTCCAGCAGGAGGGCCGCTTCGGCGACGGTCCGGGCCATCGGCCCGGCGGTGTCCTGGCTGCGGGAGACCGGAACGATGCCGCGGCGGGAGACGAGTCCCAGGGTCGGCTTGATGCCGACGATGCCGTTCATGGCCGCGGGGCTGGTGATCGAGCCGTCGGTCTCGGTCCCGACCGCGAGCGGGCAGTAGTCGGCGGCGACGGCCACCGCCGATCCCGAACTGGAGCCGCCGGGCGTGCGATCGAGAGCGTAGGGGTTGCGGGTCTGGCCGCCGCGGCTGCTCCAGCCGCTGACCGAGCGGCTGGAACGGAAGTTCGCCCATTCGCTCATGTTGGCCTTGCCGAGGATGATCGCCCCCGCCTCGCGCAGCCGCGCGACGATGAACGCGTCGGCCCGGGCCCGATGTCCGGCCAGGGCCAGCGAGCCGGCGGTGGTCTGCATGGCATCGGCGGTGTCGATGTTGTCCTTGAGCAGCACCGGCACGCCGTGGAGCGATCCGCGGAGCCGCCCGGCGGCCCGCTCCGCGTCCCGCTCCGCGGCGATCGCCAGGGCGTCCGGGTTGATCTCGATCACCGCCCGCGTCTGCGCGTCCCGGCCCCGGATCGCCGCCAGGAGCTGGCCGACGAAGACGCTGGCGGTGAGACCGCAGCCCTGCATCAGGAACACGATCTCGCGCAGACAGAGGTGAGCGAGGTCGGGGAGGTTCATCTCAGCGCTCCGCCACTTCGCGCACGTCGAGGAAATCCCTGAGTGCGTCACCGATGAAGTTGATAGAGAGCACGGTGAGCATGATGGCGAGGCCGGGAAAGATCCCGAGCCACCAGGCGCGCGAGATGAAGCTGCGGGCGTCCGCCAGGATGAGCCCCCAGGTCGGCGTATCCGCCTCCACCCCGAGACCGAGGAACGACAGGCTGGCTTCGCCGAGAATGGCGTAGGAGACGCTGACCGTCGCCTGGACGATGATCGGTGCGGTGGCGTTCGGCAGCACGTGCCGCCAGAGGATGCGGCGGGTGGGGACGCCCACCGTGCGGGCGGCGGCGATGTATTGCTCCTCCTTGATGGTCAGCACCATGGAACGGGCGACCCGGGCGAAATCATCGACGAAGGCGAGGGAAATGGCGACGATGATGTTCAAAAGCCCGGTGCCGAACACGGCCACCAGATAGACGGCGATGATGAAATTCGGAAAGGCCCATTGCAGATCGATGTAACGCATGATGATGTTGTCGATCCAGCCGCCGAAATAGCCCGCGACCAGACCGAGACCGACGCCGAGCACCAGGGCGATGACCACGGTCGAAACGCCGACGAAAAGCGAGATCCGGGTGCCGACGATGATCCGGCTCAGGAGGTCGCGGCCGAGATCGTCGGTCCCCAGCGGGTGGGCGAGAGACGGCGGCGCCATCATCTCGAACAGCATGTCGTTGGGATCGTAGGGCGACAGCAGCGGCCCGAAGACCGCCGCCGCCACGAACAGCGACAGGACGAGGAGCCCGGCCGCCGCCTTCTTGTCGCGCAGCAGCACGCCGCGGAACTGGCGCCAGCCGGCCCGGCGCGGCGGCAGCCGTTCCTCTTCCGGCAGAGCGGGCGCGGCCATCACGCGTACCGGATGCGGGGGTCGATCACCGCATAGAGGAGATCGACCAGCAGATTGGAGAAGACGAAGATGGCGGAGACCACGAGAATGGCCCCCTGCACCACCGGATAGTCGCGGTTGAGAATGCCCTGGATCAGCACCCGCCCCAGCCCCTTGATGGCGAACACGTTCTCGACCACCACCGCCCCCGCCATCAGCAGGGCGAAGGCGATGCCGATCACCGTCACCACCGGGACGAGGGCGTTGGGGAAGGCATGGCGGAAGATCACCACCGCTCTCGGCAGCCCCTTGGCCCGCGCCACCCGCACATAATCGGTGCGCAGCACCTCCAGCATCGCCGAGCGGATCATCCGGGCGATGATCGCCGAAAAGGCGGTGCCCACCGCCACCGCCGGCAGCAGGAGATGGGAGAGCCAGGGCCAGAACCCCTCCGAAAGGGGCACGTAGCCGATCGCCGGCAACCACTGGAGATTGGCGGCGAAGACGATGATCAGCAGGATCCCGACCCAGAAGTCGGGCATGCTGAGCCCCAGGAAGGCGAACAGGGTGACGGCGTGATCGGCGGCGCTGTTCCTCTTCGTGGCCGCGATCAGCCCGGCCGGCACGGCGATCAGGATGGCGAGCAGGAAGGCGAGCCCGGCGAGCGACAGGGTCCGCGGCAGGGCCTCCATGACGAGCTGCGAGACGGGCACCCGGCTGCCGTAGATGGAATTGCCGAGATCTCCCTGGAGCACGGCCCAGAACCATTTCCCGTACTGCACCCAGATCGGCTGGTCGAGGCCCAGCTTGCGGCGCAGGGCCTCCACCGCCTCGGCGTCACCGGCGTCGAACAGCATGGCGCCGACGGGGTCACCGGGGACGATGCGCAGCATGAAGAAGACGAGGGTGGCCACCGCCCACATCACGACGAGGGCGCCGATGGTCCGTCTCAGGAGATAGCGCGACATGGCCGAGGATCACTCCGGGAGCGGCGGGGACGGCCGGTGGTGCGGCCGTCCCCGTCGGATGCTCAGGACAGCGTCGTGCGGTCGAGATCGACGAGCCCCGGAATGCGGCTCTCGCTCGGGAAGTTGACGCTCTTGTGGCGGACCAGCACGTCCGCCGGATGGAACAGGAAGGCGCAGGCCACCTTGTCGGAGGTGATCCGGTTGGCCCGGCGCACCAGGTCACGCCGCTTCTCGAGATCGGCGGTGGCGCTCTGCTCCTCGGTCAGCGCGTCGACTTCCGCGGAGGAGAAGAAACCGAAGGGATACTTCTCCTTGTCGCGCCGGCGGCCGTTGAACTTGGAGCTGGTGGTCATCCAGTCGACCAGCGCATCGTCCGGATCGTAGTCGCCGCCGGAGCCGAGCCGCACGAGATCCCAGTTCATGGTGTCGAAATCGTCGATGAGAACCGGAAAGTCCTTGGTCTGGAGCTCGATCTCGATACCCAGGTTGCGCCGGAGCATGTTGGCGATCACGGTGCCCTCGCGGCGCGCCGCCGGGGTCACCAGCAGCCGCAGCTTCGGAAAGCCCTCGCCGTTCGGATATCCGGCTTCGGCGAGGAGCCGGCGGGCCTCCTCGAGATCGAAGCGCTGGTTGGAGACCTCCGGCAGCCCGTCGTCGAAATAGTAGGCCATCGCTTCGTTGACGCTGCCGAAGGCGGGGGTGCCGCGACCGAACTGGGCCTGCTTGATGTAGAGTTCGCGATCGAGGGCCTTGGCGATGGCGAGACGGACTTTGAAGCCCTTCTCCTGCATCAGCTCCTCGAGCGGCTTGTCGAAGTCGGTCACCCGCATGTGCTCGTGCCAGGGGTTGATCCATACCGACTGGAAGCCCGGGGCGCGGCCGATGTCGACGACGAGATCGGGGTTCTCGAGAAAGCGGTCGACGAGCTCGGGCGGCACCGGATTGCCGCCAATGAGCTGGATGTCGCCCGCCTCCAGTGCCGCCGCCAGCGGCTCGGCGTCGATGATCGGCTTGATCACCACCTTGTCGAGCTTGGGCCGCTCGGGATCGTAGTAGTTCGCGAACCGCTCCAGGACGACGCCCTGGCCGAGCTGGTGGAAGGTCACCCGGAAGGGGCCGGTGCCCACCGGTTTGAGGCCGTATTCGGCGGTTCCCATGGCCTCGAGGGCGCCGCGGCTGACGATCGTCATCGCCCGACCCGACGCCCGCTCCAGGGTCTTCACGAGGAAGGAGGCCTGCGCGCGGTCGAGCACGAACTTGACGGTGTGATCGTCGAGCTTCTCGACGCTCCGCACGTTGGCCAGCACCCGGCTGTGGATCGACTTCTCGGGATCCTTGGAGCGGTTGTAGGTGAACAGCACGTCGTCGGCGGTGAAGGGATCGCCGTTGTGGAAGGTCACGCCCCGGCGGAGGCGGAACACCCATTCCCTGCCGTCGGCGGAGACCTCCCAGCTCTCGGCGAGATCGCCCTCGGCCACCAGATCGGCGTTGATGTGGGTGAGACCGCTCAGGACGTTGGAGGCGATCTGGAACTGCAGCACCTGGTTGATCTGCGCCGGATCGAGGGTGCGGATCTCGCCCACCCCGGCCCAGCCGCAGACCAGGCTGCCGCCGGGATGGCCCGCGGCCCGGGCGCTACCCGCGCCGAGCACACCCGGCGCCAGCCTCGCCATGCTCAGGGTGCCCGCCGCGGCCAGCAGACGGAGCACGGTGCGGCGTTCGAGCCGCGGTCCGCAGAGATCGCTGCGATCGAGCCCGAACAACGGGTCCTTAGGATCGAAATCGTGGGCTTCCTCGTATTCGCGGCGCATCCGCGCGAGCTCGGCCGGGCTCGGTTTCCTGGTCATGTCGCTCTCCCTGTGCTGATTGGTGTCGCGAGATCTTCCCCGCTTCCCCCGTCCGCAACCCGATCGCCGGAGTGCGGCCCGGCCATGGCCGTCTCCTCGAGACGATGGCAGGCCGCCTCGTGGCGGTCGCCGATCGGCCGCAGCACCGGCGGCTCCCGCCGGCAGCGGGCCTCGGCGAAGGGGCAGCGGGGGTGGAAGACGCAGCCCGCGGGCGGCGCGGCCGGATTCGGGATCTCGCCGCCCACCGGGCGATGCGGGCGGCGGCGCTCGATCTCCGGATCGGGTACCGGCACGGCACTCAGCAGGGCCTGGGTGTAGGGATGACGGGGATCGGCGAACAGGAGCTCGCTGTCGGCGATCTCGACGATCCGGCCGAGATACATGACCGCGACCCGGTGGCTGATGTGACGGACCACGCTCAGATCGTGGGCGATGAACAGATAGGTCAGGCCGAGACGTTCGCGCAGATCCTCGAGCAGACGGATGATCTGCGCCTGGATCGAGACGTCGAGGGCGCTCACCGCCTCGTCACAGAGGACGAACTCGGGTTCGAGGGCGAGGGCGCGGGCGATCCCCACCCGCTGGCGCTGGCCGCCGCTCATTTCGTGGGGATAGCGATCGACGAGCTGCCGCGGCAGGCCGCAGAGCTCCAGCAGCTCGCGCACCCGCCGCAGACGCGCGCGGCGCTCGCGGGCGAGGCCGTGGACGAGCAACGGTTCGCCGACGATCTCCTCCACCGTCATGCGGGGGTTGAGGGAGCTGAAGGGATCCTGGAAGACCGCCTGGACCCGGCGGCGGAAGCGTCGCTCGGCGGTCCGGTCGAAGCCGGCCAGATCTTCGCCCTCGAACAGGATGCGGCCGCCGCTCGGCGCCTCGAGGCGCAGGATACAGCGGCCGAGGGTCGATTTGCCGCAGCCCGATTCGCCGACCAGCCCCAGCGTCTCGCGGCGGCGGATCACGAGGTCCACCCCGTCCACCGCCCGGACCACACCGATCCGCCGCTTGAACAGGATGCCCCGTTCGATCGGATAATGCCTGCGCAGCTCCCGCAGCTCGAAGAGGGGCGTGTTCGCGGCGCCGCTCATGCCGGCGTCTCCGCGAGGAGCCGCCGGTATTCGAAGCAGGCGCTGCGGTGGCCGGGTTCGACCTCGACCGGTCCGGGCACGCGTTCGCCGCAATGCGGTCGGGCGAGGCGGCAGCGCGGCCGGAACGCGCAGCCCGCGGGCAGGGCGGCGGGATCGGGAGGATTGCCGGGGATCGGTTCCAGCGGCGCGCCCCGTGGGCGGTCGAGACGCGGTACCGATTCCAGGAGCCCCACCGTGTAGGGATGGGCCGGCCGCCGGTAGAGGGCCACCGCCTCGCCGCTTTCCACCAGCCGGCCGGCGTACATCACGTTGACCCGATGGGCGTAGCGGGCGACGATCGCCAGATTGTGGGTGATCAGGAGGAGGGCGACGCCGAGACGGGCGCAGAGACCCTGCATCACCTCCAGGATCTGGGCCTGGATGGTGACGTCGAGGGCGGTGGTGGGCTCGTCCGCGATCACCAGATCGGGCTCGCAGGACAGGGCGATGGCGATCATCACCCGCTGCCGCATGCCGCCCGAAAGCTGGTGCGGATACTGGCGCAACCGCCCCTTGGGATCGGGGATCCCCACCGCCTTGAGAAGCGCGACCGCGCGCCGTGCCGCCTCGCCGGGGCCGAGCCCCAGATGCTCCACCATCGCCTCGGTGAGCTGGCGACCGATCGACAGCAGCGGATTGAGGGAGGTCATCGGCTCCTGGAAGACCATGCCGATCCGCCGCCCGCGCAGCCGCCGCATCGCCTCCTCGTCGAGCCGCAGCAGATCGATGCCGTCGAAAAGAATGCGGCCGGCGGCGACGCGGGCCGGAGGTTCCGGCAGAAGACGCAGGACGGCGAGGGCGGTCACCGACTTGCCGGAACCGCTCTCGCCGACGAGGGCCACCATCTCGCCGCGATCGATCGCCAGCGACACGCCGCTCACCGCCGGCACGACCCCGCTTTCGGTGGCGAAGGTCACCTCCAGCCCGTCGATCTCGAGCAGCGAGCCCATCCGGCTAGCCCCCCGGCTGCCGCGGGTCGGAAGAGGTTTCGGGCGATCTCGGCGACGACGGCTGGTTCACGGCCTCCCCTCGACCGGGCGCGCTGCCCGCTTGTCCGCGGGCCTCATTATCGATATCGATAATCAGGCCGATGATCGGTGCGACCCGGACCGGAGTCAACAGATGAATGAGCTCGCCGCCGTCCTCGTCGAGGACGGCCCCTCACCGAGGGTCCAGCGCAAGAGCAGCGCCGTCTACCATGCCATCCGGCGGGCCATCCTGCTGCATCGCATGCCCCCCGGGCAGGCGCTCCTCGAACAGCAGATCGCGGCCACGATGGGCTGCAGCCAGGGAACCGTGCGGGAAGCGCTGCTGCGCCTCGAACAGGACGGGCTGGTGGAGCGGCGGGGTTACCGGGGCACCTACGTCTCCGACACCTCCGAGACCGAGGCGGCGCTGATGGCGCGGGTACGGATCGAGATCGAGACCCGCGGCGCGCGGCTCGCCGCCGGCCGCGCCGGTGATGCCGGTTTCCTCCGGCTCGGGCAGATCCTGGCGCGGATGACGGCGGCGGAGCAGCGCCGGGACGGCTACGCCATGAGCGAGCTCGACCGCGAATTCCATCTGGCGGTGCTGCGCCTCGCCGGACTCGCGGCCCTTGAACCGATCCTCACCCGCTGCTCGCTCCACGTCCACCGGTTCATCTACGCCCACGGCCCCCGCGGCACGACACCCGACAACCGCCGCGGCCTCCCCTCCGGAGCCGCGCTGCATCGCGAACTCCTGACGGTTCTGGCGAGCGGCGACGGCGAAGCCGCCGCAACGGCGATGCGCCGCCACATCGAAGGGGTGATCGCGAGCTGGGCACCGGCCCTGCTGGCGAAAGTCGCGGAGACCGACGGCCCGCTCCCGGACCGCGCCTGATGCCCGCAATCCACGGCCGCCGGCGGTCTCCGGAGCGGGGGCTGCGGGTGCTCCCACCGAACCTTATATAGAAGGCAGGCATCATGTTCGGTGGGGAGAGGCGCAAATGTCGTTCACCGGCCTCGACGTGTTCGACCACACCATCCAGATCACCAACATCTGGCTCAAGGAGTTGATGGAGAAACTGGGTACCGAGGACCGGCATCGCGCCTATCTGGCGTTGCGCTCGGTGCTCCACGCGCTCCGCGACCGGCTGACGGTGGACGAGGCGGCCCATCTCGGCGCCCAGCTCCCGATGCTGGTCCGCGGCATCTACTTCGAAGGCTATCATCCAGCGGGCAAGCCCCTGAAGGAGCGCCACAAGGATCAGTTCCTGGGCCATATCCGCGACCAGTTCCGCAAGGACCCGGAAGTCGATCCGGAAGCCATCGCGCGGGCGGTGTTCGGCCTCCTCGCGGAAAAGATCACCGCCGGCGAAATCGCCGACGTGCGCAACTCGCTGCCCAAGGAGCTGCGCCAGCTCTGGCCGTGAGGGCGGCGGAGCGGGAAAGGGGCGCCGGCCCCTTCAGGTGACCGGATCCGGCACCGGTTCGCCGCGGAAGAAGGCGTCGAGATTGTCGAGACAGCGGAAGCCCATGGCGTTGCGGGTTTCGAGCGTGGCGCTGCCGATGTGCGGCAGAAGGTAAGCGTTTTCGAGCTCGCGGTAGCCGGGGTGGATGTCCGGTTCGCCCTCGAAGACGTCGAGCCCGGCGGCGAACAGATGGCCGGATCGAAGCGCGGCGATCAGCGCCGCGTCGTCCACGAGGGTGCCGCGCGCGGTGTTCACCAGGATCGCTCCTCGGGGGAGGAGGGCGATCCGCTCGGCATTGATCAGATGGTGGTTCTCCGGGGATCCGGGACAGTTGAGAGACAGAACATGGCAATGGGGCAACATGCCTTCCAACGTCTCATGGTATGTCGCCCCCTGCTCGAGTTCGGGAGGCAGACGTCGCCGGTTATGGTAACAGATCGTTAAACCGAAGCTGCGTGCGCGACGCGCCACCGCGCGGCCGATGCGGCCCATGCCGACGATGCCGAGCACCCGGCCCTCGAGGCTGCGACCGAGATAGGCGGTGGGCGACCAGCGATCCCACCGGCCGGCGCGGAGATCGCGCTGGGCCGACCAGGCCAGCCGGGCGGCCCCGAGCAGGCAGAGGAGGGCGACATCGGCGGTGGCTTCGGTCAGCACATCGGGAGTGTTGGTGACGATGATCCCGCGCCGTCTGCAGGCCTCGACGTCGATATGATCGTAGCCCACCGAGAAGGTCGCGATGATCCGCAGCCGCTCCGGCAGCCGCTCGATCATGGCGGCGGTCCATTTCTCGGTGCCGCAGGTGAGAATGGCATCGGCGCCCGCGGCGCGTTCGAGAAGCTGCCCTTCGGTGTAGGCGACGTCCGTCTCGTTGAGGATGGGGTCGTAGTCGCGGCGCAGTCGTTCCTCCACCGCCGCCGGCAACCGGCGGGTGACCAGCACCACGGGTCGCTTGTCGGACATCCTGTTCCTCCCCCGGATCGCGTCTCGCGCTCCTTCTATCCCGCTCCGCGGGCGGCTGCCAATGGGCGGACCGGCCGGCGGACGGGCCCCACCGCCGGGCCGCGAGCCGCCGAACGCAGGAAAAGGAAACGCCCATGGACCGCCTTCTCGTCGCCTCCCTCCTGAGCCTGATCACCGCCTCGGCGACGACGGTCGCGGCGGCACGGCCGATCGACCTCCTCTCGCATCGGGCGGCCTACGCCCTGCGCCTCGCCGACAAGGACGCGGGCGATCTGTTCGCCGCGGTCGAGGGGGCGATGGTGCTCGAATGGAAGGCCACCTGCGACGGCTGGATCAGCAGCCAGCGGATGGGCTTCGTCGCCGAGACCCTGGACGGCGAGGAGGTCACCTTCGACGTCCGCTTTTCGAGCTGGGAATCGGCCGCCAACGATCGCATCCGCTTCACCCTGCGATCCTTCGACGGTGCCCGGCCGGTCGAATCCTACCGCGGCGAGGCCCGGCTCGACGGACCCGAGGGGGCCGGCGTCGCCCGTTACCGGGAGCCGGCGGGCGTGAGCATCGATCTGCCGCCGGGAACGGTGTTCCCGACCGAGCAGATGCGGCGCCTCGTCGAGGCCGCCCGCGAAGGCCGGATGATGAGCCAGTACCGGCTGTTCGACGGCTCCGGTCTCGTCAGCGCGAGCTCGGTGACGGCGGTGATCGGCAGCTCGAGCGAGGTCGAGGAGGCGGCGAGCGGCTATACCCGACGCTGGCCGGTGAGCCTCGCCTACTACGATTTCGGCGGCGAGACGGGAGCCCCCGAATTCGAGGTCTCCTTCATGCTCGACGAAGGCGGCGTGCTCTACGACATCCGCCTCGACTACGGCGATTTCGCCCTCCAGGGCGAACTGCGCGAGCTCGAACTGCTGCCGCCGCCCGACTGCCCCTAGGCGCGGCCCTCGGCGAGCGCGCGACCGAGCCAGGCGGCACCGCGCACGCCGGAGCTGTCGCCGTGGACCGCCGGCCGGAGGACGGTGGCCACCGCATCCGAGAAGACGTAGCGCGGCCAGAGCGCGGGCACGGTTTCGTAGAGACGGCGGATGTTCGACATCCCGCCCCCGAGGACGATCACCTCGGGATCCAGCACGTTGACGATGGTGGCGAGCGCCCGGGCGAGACGGTCCTCGTAGCGGGCGAGCGTGGCGAGGGCCTTCTCCTCGCCCTCCTCGGCGGCGGCGACGATGGCCGGGCTTTCCAGCTCCTCGCCGGTGACCCGGGCGTGATCGCGGGCGAAACCGGGGCCCGAAAGCCAGGTTTCGATGCACCCCCGGAGCCCGCAGTAGCAGGGTGGCCCGGGCCGCTCCTCCTCGGCCGGCCAGGGCAGCGGATTGTGCCCCCATTCGCCGGCAATGGCATTGGGGCCGGTGATCACCCGGCGATGGACGGCGATGCCGCCGCCCACCCCGGTGCCGAGAATGACGGCGAAGACCACCGGGGCGCCGGCCCCGGCACCGTCGGTCGCCTCCGAAAGGGCCAGACAGTTGGCATCGTTGGCGAAGGCGATGGGCCGGCCCAGCAGTTCCCGGAGGTCGCGATCGAAAGGCCGACCGTTGAGCCAGGTGGAGTTGGAGTTCTTCATCAGGCCGGTGGCCGGCGAGATGGCACCGGGATGGCCGATGCCGAGGGTGGCGCGGGCGCCCAGCTCGCTCTCCGCCTCCTCGACCATCGCCCGGATCGTATCGAGGGTACCCCGGTAGTCGTCACGGGGCGTGGGACGACGCCGGCGGAGCAACTCGCGTCCCTGCCCGTCGAGGGCGATGATTTCGATCTTGGTGCCACCGAGATCGACACCGAGCGCCAGGGTCATCGCGGCCTCCCTTCCCTGCCGCGCTTATAGCCGGGCGGGAAGGTTCCGTCACCACCGACTCAGGGAAGGCGGCGGGCGCGGATCACCACCTTGCGGGAGGGATCGTCCTCGCGGAAACGCCGTTCGATGGCGGCGATCACCCCGTCGCCGCGGCGCCGCAACCATTCGGCGACACGGTTGGCGCGCCGTTCGGCCAGCCAGCGATTGTAGCGGGCGGCATCCTCCGGCGTGCCGTTCTTGATCGGCCCGTTGTCGACGGCGGTGACGATCTCCAGCGCGTAGCGCCCCTCGCGCAGCCGCTCCAGGAGTGCGCCGAGATCCTTCACCGCCCCGCGCGGCAGCCAACTGCTGTTGAGATCGAACACGATCTCGAGCTGCGGTCCCCCGGTCCCGCCGCCATCGGCGGCCGCGGGGAGGGCGGAGCCCGAAAGCCGCGGCTCGATCTCGCCCGGTGCCTCCGCCGCCAGAAGCTTCTCCGGCAGCTCCCCGGACACCTCTTCGTCCGCATCCCCTTCCGCTCCGGCGACCGCCCCGGGAAGTTCGTCGGGGGTCGGCCCGGGCGCTGCCGTGGCGGCCCCCTCGGATGGCGGGACCGGGGTTTCGCCGGGTATTTCCGCGGATTCGACCGGAGCCGCCGTTTCCGCATCGGCGAGAACGGCCTCCTCGCGCGGGGCACCCGGCAGGCGGTCCTCGGCCGGGGGACGCCGGACGACGACCGCGAGCGGTTCCGCCTCCCCGGGAGGGGAGACCGTCCCGGCCGCGTCCTCCACCTCCCCGTCGCGAATCTCCTCTTCGGACGGCAGCGCCGCCGTTTCCGGCGTCGGCGTTCCGCTCTCCGGCCCGACGGCGACCAGCGGTCTGCCCTCGCAGCCCTCTTCCGGATCGAGGGCGAAGAACCAGACCGTGGCACGGCTCTCGGGGGTCGAGAACTGCCAGTCCCAGACGCTGGCGATGGATTTCGCCGGCAGGCCCCGTTCGGTCATCAGCTCCTGGACGCGTTCGGCCCGGGCGCGCGCCAGCCGGTGGGCGGCGAGGGTGCCGCCGTCCTTGTCCGGGCCGGGCTCGACATGGCCGATCACCTGGGCGGTGAGGAAGCAGTCGGTGGCGAAATCGGTGATCAGCGCCCGCAGTTCCTCCTCGACCTCGCCCGGCATCTCCGAACTGGCGGCGAGGAAGGGCACCGCGTAGATGGAGACCTCGGCGATCCGGCCGTCCTTGAGAATGAGCGGCACCGATCCTTCGACCAGCGATCGCAACGGCTGGCCGCCGGCGGCCGACGGTCCGGCGAGCAGGGCGAGGGAGAGGAGAACGGCAGGAGAGAGTCTCGGCGCCATCGCTGTCGTCTTCCGCTTCGCCCGGATCCCCACGGGACCGGGCCGTGTACAACCATCGAGCGAAATCAACTATCACTCTTTCGCGGTCGAAGACAACTCCTCCGGTGCCGGAACGCGAAAAACCCGCCGGGAGGCGGGTTCCTGCGGGAATCCTGCGGGGGCCGGCGCCGCGGCCCGGCGGATCCTACTTGATCTTGGCTTCCTTGAACTCGACGTGCTTGCGCACCTTGGGATCGTATTTGCGGAAGGTGAGCTTGTCGGTGGTGGTGCGGGTGTTCTTCTTGGTGGTGTAGAAGTAGCCCGTACCGGCCGTGCTCACCAGCTTGACGAGCTGGACCGAAGGCTTGGCCATCGTCGATCTCCCGGATGGGGTAGCGGACGCCGGAACTCGGCGCGAACAGATACGTCGCCACCGCCGGCTGTCAAGCTCCGCGATCCCGCCGGACCGCGGTCGCCGCGGCGCCCGCTGCGAGCAGCAGGAGGACGAGACCGGAAAAGACCGGCAGCCCCTGCGGGCCGAAGATGCGCATGGCGAAGCCGGCGGTGCCCGGACCCACCAGCATTCCCGCTTCGATCAGCATCACGAAAACCGTGTTGGCCAGGGCCAGCTCGAAACCGGAAAAGCGCTGACCGATGAGTACCAGGCCGAGGGTGTAGATGGCCCCGGTGGCGCCCCCCATCAGCAGCAGCAGCGGCCAGACGAGAAGGCCGTCGCGGATCGTCGCCGGCAGCAGGAAATGCGTGGCGGCGGCCAGCGCCGCGACCAGCGCCAGGACCATGATGCGCGGCAGCCGGTCGGCCAGCCAGCCCACCGGGTACTGGAGGAGGATGTTGCCCGTGATCCACACCGCCAGCATCAGCCCGACGAGCCGTTCGGGATGGCCGGTGCTCAGCCCGTAGACGGGAAACAGGGCGAACTGGGCAGTCTCGACGATCCCGAAGCAGAAGATCGCGAACAGCGGTAGCGGCGCCCGTCGCAGAATGCCGAAAAAGGCGCCGATGCCGGGCCGCGGCCCGCTCCCCGTCAGGGCCCGATCGAGCCCCCGTGCGGCCAGCAGCGGGGGAATGCCGGCGGCGAACAGGGCCGCCGTCAGGAGGAAGGGCAGCAGGCCGGAACTGCCGATGGCCGCCACGAGCAGCGGCCCGGCGGCATAGCCGACGCTGAACACGGTGGCGTAGATGCCGAGCACCCGCCCCCGCCGCTCCTCGCTCACCAGGGCGTTGATCGCCGCTTCGCTGACGACGAAGACGACCGCGGTCCCGGCGCTCACCAGGATGCGCAGGCCGAACCAGGGCAGGAAGGCGATCTCGAGCGGCAGCGCCAGCACCGCCGCCGCCGCGACCACCATGCCGCCGGCGGCCGCCGGGCGGGGGCCGAAACGGCGCAGCAACGGTCCCATCATCGGGGCGACGAGAAAGATGCCGAGGCCGCTCGCCATCGCGTTGAGGCCGATCAGACCGGCGTCGAAACCGTGCCGCTCCAGGACCAGCGACAGGAGCGGCATGGACAGGGAGATGGTCGTGCCGACGATGCTCGCGGTGCCGATCACCAGCGCGAGATCGCGGGACGGGGCCATCGCGCCCCTCAGCGGTGACGCGAAGGCCGGCGGCGGAACCTCTGCCTCGGCGGTCCCGATTTCCGCCAGGCGGTACGGGCGAGCCGCGTGGCGTGAGCCGGCTCGTGGCTCTCGATCCGGAACTGCATCATGCCCCGGGCGAGGTCGATCTCGACCAGGGAGATTTCCACCCGGTCGCCGAGGCCGAAGCTTTCGCCGGTCTGGCGTCCGACCAGAGCATGGTGCCGCTCGTCGTAGAGATAGACGTCGTCGCCGAGGCTGGAAACCGGGACCAGGCCGTCGGCACCGCTCTCCTCGAGGGTGACGAACAGACCGAAATACTGGACGCCGGTGACGCGCCCGGTGAACCGGGCTTCGGCATGGCGCTGCAGGTAGAGGGCGACGAACCGCTGCAGGGCGTCGCGCTCCGCCTCCATGGCCCGCCGCTCGGCGGCCGAGAGTTTTCTCCCCAGCTCCTCGAGCTCGGCCGGATCGGCGGCCTTTTTCTCACCGCCGGCGCCGAGGTCGAACACCCGCAGGAGCGCCCGATGGACCGTGAGGTCGCTGTAGCGGCGGATCGGCGAGGTGAAATGGGTGTAGCACCGGAGATTGAGACCGAAATGGCCGATGTTCCGTGGCTGGTACACGGCCTGGGCCTGGGCGCGGAGAACGAAGCCGGCGACCGTCTCGTAGAGGGGATCGCCCGCGAGACCTTCGAGCATGCGGGTGAAGTCACCGGGCTTCTTGGCGGTCCGACTCCAGGGGATCCCCAGCCGTTCGAGATAGTCGGCGAGCGCTTCGAGCTTGACCGGATCGGGCTTGTCGTGGACCCGGTAGAGGATGGGCGCCTTCGCCTCCGCGAGCGCGGTGGCCACCGCCACGTTGGCGGCGATCATGCATTCCTCGATCAGCCGGTGGCTGTCGAGCTGGGGACGGGCGCGGACGTCGGCGGGAAAACCGTTCGCGTCGAAGACCACCCGCCGCTCGGGCAGCGCGATATCCAGCGAGCCCCGCCGCTCGCGCGCCCGGCGGAGAATGCCGTAGACCGCGAACAAGGGCTCGAGCACCGGCTCCCAGAGTTTCTCGGTGACCGCGTCGGGAGCGCCGTCGCGGGCCGCCTGGACCTGCTCGTAGGTGAGCCGCGCCCGCGACCGCATGACACCGCGCAGAAACCGTGTCGCGCGGATCCTTCCCCGGCGATCGATGCGCATCTCGGCGGCAAGACAGGCCCGCTCGACATCGGGCTTGAGGGAACAGAGCTCGTTGGAGAGGGCCTCGGGAAGCATCGGGATGGCCCGATCGGGAAAGTAGACCGAGTTGCCACGCTCCCTTGCCTCCAGGTCGAGGGCGTCCCCCGGCCGCACGTAATGGGCGACATCGGCGATCGCCACCACGAGGCGGTAACCCCCGGGATTGGCGGGATCCTCGTCGGGCGCCGCCCAGACCGCATCGTCGAAATCGCGCGCATCGGCGCCGTCGATGGTCACCAGCGGCAGATCGGTGAGATCGGTGCGGCCACGCCGCGCCACCGGCCGCGCCGCGGCCGCCCGCTCCAGTGCCGGCGCCGGGAACTCCCTCCGAATGCCGTGCTGGGCCGCCACCGCCGGGCTGATGGCCCGGGGGTCGTCGATCCGCCCGAAGCGTTCGACGATGCGCGCCTCCGGCACCGCCAGCGGGCGGCCGTGGAGGAGACGGGCGCGCACCAGCTCGCCGGGCTCCACCCCGGCGTCGCCGGCGATCCGGTATTCGCGATCGTCCTTGCGGCCGGTGGCGCGCAGCACGAGGCCGTAGGGCGCCCGTTCGACCACCCCCACCACTTCCTTCGGCCGCTGCGGCAGCAGGCGGATGGGACGGGCCTCGATGAAGCCCTCCTGGCCGGGTTCGAGGCGCGCCAGCAGGCGATCGCCGATCCCCGGCGCCGGACCGTCCAGGAACTCGACCAGAATGCGCAGCGCGGCCCCCGGTGCGGCCGCGGTTTCACCCAGGAGCTCCCCGTCCTCGTCGATGCCGGTGATCTCCACCACCGCTACCGGCGGCAGCTCCCGCTTCCGGCGGATGCGGCGGCGGGAAGGGCGGGTCAGACGCCCCGCCTCGCGCAGCGCCTGGAGACGTCGGCGCAGCGCCACCCGCGCCGCTCCGGTGAGGCCGAAGGCCTTCGCGATCTCGCGGCCGGTGGCATGGCCGCCCCGGGCATCGACGAAGCTCAGGATCTCCTCGACGGAAGGGGGCTCCACCCTGCCCGGGCCGCGACGGCGCCGCGCCATCGCCGGCTCAGCCACCGCCGGCGGTGTCGCCGCGCGACGATCGGCTCGAACCGCTGCTCTTCCTGCTCCGCCGACTCCGGCCGGCGGCCGCACCGGGGCGCCCCTTCTGCGCGGACCGGGCCTCGCGGGCGTCCAGGAGCTCGACCGCTTCGGCCAGCTCCAGGGTCTCCGGATCGCGTCCCTTGGGCAGGCTCGCATTCGTCCTGCCGTGGCGGACATAGGGACCGAAACGGCCACGCATGAGCTGTACCGGTTTCTTGTCCCTCGGATGTTCGCCGAGCTCCCGCAGGAGGCCGGAAGCCGGACGCCTGGTCGCCTTCTCGCCGGCGGCGGCCAGCAGGTCCACCGCCCGGTTGATGCCGATGGTCAGCACGTCCTCGCCCGGCGGCAGCCGCAGGAACCGATCCCCCTTCTGGAGGAAGGGGCCGAAGCGGTTGATGCCGGCGAGAATGGGCTCGCCGGTCCCGGGATCCCGGCCGAGCTCGCGGGGCAGGGCCAGAAGCGCCAGCGCCTTGTCGCGATCGACCGTCTCCGGCGCGAGGCCGCGCGGCAAGGAGATCCGGCGGACGGCATCACCGGTGCCGCGCTGGACGTAGGGACCGAAGCGGCCGAACCGCAGCCAGACTTCCTCCTCCGTCGCCGGATCGATTCCCAGCAGACGATCCTTCTTCTCGGTCTTTCCGCCGTTCTCGCCGAGCCGCCGCGTAAAGCGGCACTCGGGATAGCGGGAGCAGCCCACGAAGGCGCCGAAACGGCCGAACTTGAGGCTCAGCCGCCCTTCCCCGCATTCCGGACACCGCCGCGGATCCCCGCCGTCCTCCCGCGGCGGGAAGAGCTTCGGTGCCAGAGCCTCGTTGAGAGCGTCGATGATCTCGGCCACCCGCCGCTCCCGCACCTCTTCGACCGTCCGGTGGAACGGCTCCCAGAAGCGCCGCAGCACCTGCCGCCAGTCGATCTCTCCGGCGGCCACCGCGTCGAGCTGGTTCTCCAGCTCGGCCGTGAAATCGGGCTGCATGTAGCGGTCGAAGAAATTGACCAGGAAGGCGTTGACGAGCCGGCCGCGATCCTCCGGCACGAAGCGCTTGTTCTCGAGCCGCACGTAGTCGCGGTCCTGGAGCACCGAGATGATGCTCGCATAGGTGCTGGGCCGGCCGATGCCGAGCTCCTCGAGCTTCTTGACCAGGCTCGCCTCGGTGAAGCGGGGCGGCGGCTCGGTGAAATGCTGGTCGGCCGTCACCGTTTCGGTCGCCAGCACATCGCCCACCTCGAGGGGCGGCAGGCGGTTGCCGGTCTCCTCGTCTTCCGCCGCGGGATCGTCGCGTCCCTCCTGATAGAGCTTGAGAAAGCCGTCGAACGCCAGGGTCTGGCCGGTGGCCCGCAGCGACACCCGCCCCTCGGCGTCGCCGATCTCCGCCGTCACCCGATCGAAACGTGCAGGGGTCATCTGGCTCGCCACCGTCCGCCGCCAGATGAGTTCGTAGAGGCGCCGCTGGTCGGCATCCAGCCAGGAGGCCACCTTGTCCGGGGTGCGGAACAGGTCGGTGGGGCGGATCGCCTCGTGCGCCTCCTGGGCGTTCTTGGCCTTGGTCCGGTAGCGCCGCGGCTCGCGGGGCAGATACGCGGCCCCGAAACGCTCGCCGAGGAGCCTGCGGGTGGCGGCGAGCGCCTCGCTCGAAAGCTGTACGCTGTCGGTCCGCATGTAGGTGATGAGACCGACCGTCTCACCGCCGAGATCGACCCCTTCGAACAACCGCTGGGCGATACGCATCGTCTTGTCCGCGGAAAAGCCGAGCTTTCGGGCCGCTTCCTGCTGCAGGGTGGCGGTGGTGAAGGGGGGAGCCGGATTGCGCGAAACCTGCCGGCGTTCGACGGCACGCACCGACAGGGCGGCCCGTTCCACCGCCGCGGCCGCCGCCCGCGCCGCCGCCTCGTCGCCGAGGGCGAACTTGTCGAGCTTGCGGCCGTCGAGAGCGGTGAGGCGGGCCGAAAGGCGTTCCCCCTCGGGGGTGCGCAGCCGCGCCGCCACGGTCCAGTATTCGCGTGGCACGAAGCTCTCGATCTCGTCCTCGCGCTCGCAGACGAGGCGCAGGGCCACCGATTGCACGCGGCCGGCCGAGCGCGCTCCCTGCAACTTGCGCCAGAGCACCGGCGAAAGCGTGAAGCCGACGAGATAGTCGAGAGCGCGACGGGCCTGATAGGCGTCGATAAGACGGTCGTCGAGCCGCCGCGGATGCTTCATCGCCTCGAGGACGGCGTTCTTCGTCACCTCGTAGAACACCACCCGACGGACATCGACGCCCTCGAGCACGCCCTTGTCGGCGAGCGCCGCGACGAGATGCCAGGAGATCGCCTCGCCCTCGCGATCCGGGTCGGTGGCCAACCACAACCGCCGCGCCTTCCGGACGGCGCGGGCGATCTGGTCGATCGGTTTCTTCTTCTGCGGCAGCAGCTCGTAGGTGATGCGGAAATCCTCCTCGGGCGCCACCGAGCCGTCCTTTTCCGGCAGATCCCGGACATGCCCGTAGGAGGGCAGGACGGCGAAGTCCGGCCCCAGATATCTGGCGATGGATTTGGCCTTGGTTGGCGATTCGACGACGACGACGTCCATGACGATGGGGCGTATCCGTTATGCTTCGTGAACCAATGATCACCGGTGGTCGAGATGGGGGTTCCCCGCGGGGTCCGTCAACCGGCGGTCCGTGAAACCCGGTTTCCCGGATGCCGGGTGATGCGGCCGGCGAGCTCGAGCTCCAGGAGAGCCTCCTGCACGTCCGCCGCCGAGGCTTGGCATTGGCGGACCAGTTCGTCAACCGCGAGCGGCTCCGGCGCGAGACAGGATTCGAGCCGCTCGCGCAGCCGCGGGCTCACCGACGGATCCTTCCCGGCCGCCCCTCCCGGTCGTCCGTCGGCCCGTTCCGCGGACGGCGGTACGGTCGCAGCGGCGACCGCCGGTGACGGCCGCCGCATGCCACCGAGACCGTCGAGCAGCTCCAGTACCTCGGCGGCGCTCTGGACCAGGGCCGCGCCCTCCCTGAGCAGACGGTTGGTGCCTCGATGGCGGGGATCGAGCGGGGTCCCGGGCACCGCCATCACCTCGCGACCGAGCTCCGCCGCGAGCCGGGCGGTCATCAGCGAGCCCGAACGCTCCGCCGCCTCGACCACCACCACGGCCAGGGAAAGGGCGGCGATCAGCCGGTTGCGGCGGGGAAAATGCTTGGCCCGCGGCGGCTCCCCGAAGGGGCGCTCGCTCAGCAGCAGCCCCGCCGCCGCGATCGCCTCCGTCAAGGCCGCGTTCTCCGGCGGATAGGCGATGTCGAGACCGCAGGCGAGGACGGCCGCGGTGCCGCCCGGGCGTCCCAGGGCCCCCTCGTGGGCGGCGGTGTCGATTCCGCGGGCGAGACCGGACACCACCAGGAGACCGGCATCGGCCAGCTCCCGTGCCATCGTGCGGGCGAAGGCGCGGCCGTTGGCGCTGGCGTTGCGCGCTCCGACCAGCGCCACCGCCGGCGCCTCCAGCACCACCGGATCGCCGCGCAGCCTCAACACCGGTGGCGGATCGGAAAGATGGGCGAGCCGAGCCGGATATCCCGGTTCGCCGAACACCAGGATCCGGGCCCCGAGCCGCTCGGCGGCCGCGATCTCGCGCTCGGCCTCGGCGAGGGAGGCGATGCGACCGTCGCGGATCTCGCCCCGGGCCACGAGACCGGGCAACGCTCGATGGGCGGCGCGGCCGCTTCCGAAGCGGCGCAGGAGACGCGACCAGAGTACGGGCCCGATCCCGGAACTGCGCGCGAGAGCGATGCGTGCCAGCTTCTCCTCGGGCCCGAATTGCGCCATCCTGCGCCGTCCGCGTCTCTTCGGTGACATTGTGAATGGTAGAGCAGAACACGGATAAATCAACCGACGATGGCAAGCACCGCTGGCGCCGCTACTGGGACGTCACCGAGGGGCGGCCGCCGCGGCCGACCCTTCTGTTCGCCCTCGACCGCTTCGCGGCGGAAGGCCGGACCGGACTCGAGGTGCTCGACCTCGGCTGCGGCATCGGCCGCGACAGTCTGGAGATCCTGCGGCGCGGCCACCGGCTGCTCGCCGTCGATCGCGAGGCCGAGGCGCTGCAGCGGCTCCGCGCACGGGTGCCGCCCGAGCTGCGGGCGCAGCTCCGCACCGAAGTGGCCGATCTCGAACGATGGGAGATGCCGCCGGCCGATCTGGTCAATGCGAGCTTCGTTCTCCATTCCCTTTCCCGGCCCGGGTTCGACCGGCTGTGGCGGCGGCTCGCATCCCGGCTCCGTCCGGGCGGCCGTTTCGCCGGGCATCTGCTCGGCCCGAAGGACAGCTGGGTCGGAAGGGGACGTTCCTGGGGCCTCGCGCGTGCCGAGCTCGACAGCCTCCTCGCCGGCTTCGAGGTCGAGATGCTGGAAGAGGAGGAGGACGACAGCGTCACCCCGCGCGGCGAGGCCAAGCACTGGCACCTCTGGCACATCGTCGCCCGTCGGCGGTGATCAGTCCCGGCGGCGCGAGCCCAGCTCCAGACGGTTCTCCCGACCGGTGATCAGCCGCCGCACGTTGTCCAGATGGCGGAAGAAGATCAGGGCGGCGAGGATGAAATAGAGCTCCGCCGCCTGGACGTAGCCGGTCCACAGGGCCAGCAGCGGGGCCGCGAGGGCGGCGGTGATCGAGCCCAGGGACACGTAGCGGCTGATCGCCACCACGAGGACGAACACGACCAGGACGCCCAGCAGCAGCACCGGGGTGAGCGCCAGAATGACCCCGGCCGCCGTCGCCACCCCCTTGCCGCCCCGGAAGCCGAGCCACACCGGAAAACAGTGCCCGATCACCGTCCCCAGGCCGGCGAGGATCGCCATGTCCGGACCGTACCAGGAAAAGGCGAGAAAGCTCGGCAACGCCCCCTTGAGAAGATCGGCGATCAGGGTGGCCACCGCGAGGCCCTTGCGGCCGGTGCGGAGGACGTTGGTGGCGCCGATGTTGCCCGAGCCGATCTCGCGCACATCCCCGACCCCCGCCATCCGCGTGAACAGGACCCCGAAGGGAACCGAGCCGATCAGATAGCCGACGAGAAAGGCCGCCACCAGGGGCCACCAGTAGGCCGGTCCTCCGAGCGGGTCGACCATGTTTCCTCCCGTTCGCGTCGCCTCGCGCCCTTCTAGCAGCCGCCGGCGGCGGCCGCGAGCCCGGGCTCGAACGGTGGAAAGCGCCTCGGCGCGAGGGCCGTGTGGAACCAGGTGACGAGCGCCACCATGTCGAACACCGGCCGCCCGGTGCGGGCGGCGATGGCGGCGGCGAACGGCCCCATGTTGGTGCATTCGAGGAGGATCGCCCCCACCTCGGGATGGCGATCCACGAGCCGCTCCGCCGCCCCCAGGAGATCCCGCTCGGCCGCGGCCGGATCCATTTCCGGCCGGTTCTCCAGGATCGCCTGCGAGAACTCGTCCCCGTCGTCGGTACCCTCGATCGGCGCATCCCGAGGCACGTCGGCGGCCGCGAGATGTTCGGCGCTCAGGGTGGAGGCGGAAACGGTGAGGATTCCCGGGCGTTTGCCCGGCGGCAGCATGCGCGCGATCAGCCGGTACTGGAGGAGGCTCGAGGTCAGCACCGGCACCCCGAGGGCGGCTGCCAGCTCGTCCTGGAAAAGACAGAGAAAGCCGCAGTTGGTGGTGATGCCGGCGGCCCCGGTCGCCACCAGCTCGCGCCCGGCCTCGATGAAGGCGGGCAGCAGCCCTTCGGCCCGTCGCCGCACCACCCGGTCGGGCGAAGCCCCGCGCACCACCCGGTAGAGCACCGGGAACGGCCAGGTGGCGGCGTTGCCCATGTCACCCGGAATCCGCGGAAAGCGCGCCTCCAGCACGAGGATGCCGAGCGGCGCACCGTATATCGCCTTGCCACCGCCGATTCTGCCGTCGATCATCGCCTTCCCCCTTGGCGGCCCCTCGCCCGCCGGACCATACCGGGATTGCGCCGATGGGACGAGCATGAGCGGACAGGGCAGCAGCGACCCCCGGGAGCGGGGCGGTCCGCTCGAGGTGCTGGGCGTCTTCTTCCTCCTCGGGTGCCGCTCCTTCGGCGGGCCGGTGGCCCATATCGGCTATTTCCACGAAACCTTCGTGCGCCGCCGCGGCTGGGTCGACGAGGCCGGCTTCGGCCATCTCGTCGCGCTCTCCCAGCTCCTGCCCGGCCCCGCCAGCAGTCAGGTGGGGATGGGCCTCGGGGCGCTCAGGGCGGGCCTGCCCGGAGCGCTGGCCGCCTGGATCGGTTTCACCGCTCCCTCGGCCCTGCTGATGATCCTCTTCGGGCTGGGGGTGGGACGGCTCGAACCGCTGGCGTCCTCGGGGCTGCTCCACGGGCTCGAGCTCGCCGCCCTGGCGGTGGTCGCCTTCGCCGTCCGCGAGATGGGCCGGCGCCACTGTCCCGACCGGCCGCGGATCGCGCTCGCCCTTTCCGCCACGACGGCGGTGCTGGCCCTGCCGGGGGTCCCCGGCCAGCTCGCGGCCATCGCCCTGGGCGCGGTGACCGGCGCCGTCTTCTTCCGGCCCGATCCGCAGGAGGCGCGAACGGCGACCCCGGTGGGGGGCGCTCGGCTCGCCGCGGCTTCGAGGCTGCTGCTGTTCGCCGCCCTGCTGCTCTTCCTGCCGCTGCTGGCGCGGGCCGCGGGATCCCCTCTCCTGACGCTGATCGACGCCTTCTATCGCGCCGGTTCCCTCATCTTCGGTGGCGGCCATGTGGTGCTGCCGCTCCTGCGCGGCGAAGTGGTGGCCCCCGGCCTGGTGGCGCCCGATCTGTTCGTCGCCGGCTACGGGGCGGCCCAGGCCCTGCCCGGGCCACTCCTCGCCTTCGCCGCCTATCTCGGCATGGTGGCGGAACCCGGGGGCGGCATCGCCGGGGCCTCGGCGGCCCTTTTCGCCGTCTTCCTGCCTTCCCTGCTGCTGGTCACCGGCGCCCTGCCCTTCCTCGCCCGGCTGCGCCGCCACGCCCGCGTCGGCGCCGCTCTTTCCGGCGTCAACGCCGCCGTGGTGGGATTGTTGCTGGCGGCCCTCTACACCCCGGTATGGACCAGTGCGGTGACCGGGCCCCCGGATTTCGCGGTGGCCGCCGTGGCCTTCGCGCTGCTCTCCGTCTGGCGCCTGCCGGCCTGGGCGGTGGTCGGGCTCTGCGCCCTCGCCGGCCTCTTGCTCGAGCCGTGATCCGCCGTCCCAGCCGACGGCGAAGCGGCGCAGCGCCAGCGACCGGCCGAACCGGGGATCGAGCCGGGCTGCGAGCCCTTGGGTCCCGATCTCCCGGATCTTCGTTCGTCTCCCCCCGGCGGGGATCGCGTCAGGCGATCCATTCGCTGACCGGTGCCCGCGCCTCCTCGAGCGGCTGGGTGAGGATCTCGACCAGGGTCGGCCCATCGTGGGCGAGAGCCGTCCGCAGGGTCCCGTCGAGGGCCGCGGGATCCTCGATCCGGAAGGCGCACAGCCCGAAGGCCCGGGCGATGGCCGCATGGTCCGACCGGGAGAAATCCACCGCATGGTAGCGGCCGCCGAAACCGGTCTTCTGGCCGGCCTTGATCCAGCCGAAACTGCCGTTGGCCAGCACGATCAGGGTCACCGGGAGCTCGAGCCGGCGAATCGTCTCGAGTTCGCCACAGGCCATCGCGAAACTGCCGTCGCCCATGATGCCGACGCATCTGGCGTCGGGCCGGCCGATCGCCGCGCCGACGGTCGCCGGGAGAGCGTAGCCCAGCGCCCCGTGGGCCCGGTTGGAAATGAAATGACGGCCGCTCCGCCGCTGCACGTAGTAGGCGGAGAAATAGGGGCAGGGGGTTCCGGGATCGCAGATCAGTACCGCATCCTCGGGCAGCACCGTCTGCAACGCCGCCACCACCCGTTCGGGGCGAATCGGCCGCTCCGAGGATGTCGCCCGTTCGCGGAAGCCGGCGAACTTGCGTGCCCGCATGGCCGCGATCTCGACGCGGCTCTTGCGGTCCTGCGGCGGGAGGTCGGCGAGCGCCTCCAGCAGGGCCTCCAACGTCAGCCGGGCGTCCCCCACCACCGCCGCTTCGGTCGGGTAGTTGGCACCGATCACCGCCGGATCGACGTCGATGTGCACCACCCGCACCTCGCCGGGTACGGGGTGCCGCCAGCGCTCCGTCGTCACCGAGCCCGCCCGGCAGCCGACGAACAGGACGAGATCGGCGGCCTCCACCGACGCCCGGGTTTCGAGGGTGCCGCCGTTGCTGCCGACCACGCCCACGCTCAGCGGATGGGTCTCGGGGATCGCACCCTGGCCGCTGATGCTGGTCGCGACCGGCATGTCCAGGCGCTCGGCGAGGGCCAGGAGCGCCGCTTCCGCGCCGCTCGACACCACCCCGCCACCGCAGATGGCGAGCGGGCGTTCGGCGGAGAGCAGGGCGCGCGCAGCCTCCTCGACGGCCGCCGCATCGGGTGCCGTGCGGCAGGCCGGACAGCGTTCGTGGCGCGCATCCGCCCAGATCTCGTCATCCTCGACCGGAGCCTTCTGGACGTCGAAGGGAAGCGCGAGATGCGCCGCTCCGGGCCGGCCCGTTGTCATCTCCCGAAAGGCACGCCGCAGCAGGGCCGGCAGCATCTCCGCCCGCTCGACGACACCGTTCCATTTGGTGAGTGGCCGGAAGAGCGTCCGCTGATCGAGTTCGGTGAGAGCGTAACGTCCGCGCGCGCCGACCGAGATGTCGGTATTGAGGGCGAGGACCGGCACCGAGCTTTCGTTGGCCTCCACCACCCCCGGCAGAATGTAGGTGGCGCCTCCACCCGACGGCCCCTCGCAGACCCCGGGACGGCCGGTGACCCGGGCGTAGGCATCGGCCATGTAGGCGGCATGGCGCTCGTCGCGGGTGAGGATGTGGTGGATGCCGTGCTCGAGGCGCGCGAGGGCATCGTAGAAGGGCAGGCTGGTGTCGCCGCAGAGGCCGAACAGATGCCGGACGCCATAGAGATCCAGCATCCGCACCAGCGCTTCGGCACCGGACAGTCGGTTCATCGGCTCCCTCCCCCTGACAGGCGCGGTTTACGCCCGAGGCGGAGCGGAGACAACCACCCCCGCTCCGATCGGTCGTTCGGATGCGGGCAACCCTGCGTCAGCCCGGGTGGGGCTGGGAGGCCGGCGGCACCGGCCGATATCCCGGTCGTGCCGGCGACGGCCCCTCGCGGGAGCGGAAGGAGAAGAGACGATGGGACTTCTGGTCGAAGGCGAATGGGTCGATCGCTGATACGACACGCTCTCGACCGGCGGCCGTTTCCTGGGCGGGGAGGCGCAGTTCCGCAACCGGATCACCGCCGACGGCAGCCCCGGCCCGAGCGGCGATACCCTCTGCGGCCATTGCTTCCTCTAGGAACTCTATCGCCGGGCGAAACCGGACTGTACCGGACGGGTGGCGGTGCCCGTGCTCTGGGACCGCGAGCGCGAGACCATCGTCAACAACGAGTCCTCCGAGATCATCCGCATGCTGGGCAGCGCTTTCGACGGCATCGGGGCGAGGCCGGGCGATGACCATCCGGAGGCCCTGCGCGAGGAGATTGAGGTGGTGACGGCTCGCTTCGAGAGCCTCGATTGGCTGGAGGCGCGGCTCGCCGGCCGGCGTTACCCTCGGGCCCGCACCTCACCGAGGCCGACTGGCGCCCGTTCCCTACCCTCTTGCGCTTCGATCCGGTCTATTTCAGCCATTTCGCGTGCAATCTGCGGCGCCTCGTCGATCATCCGAACCTCCGGGGCTGCACGCGCGAGCTCTGCCCGTGGCCGGGCGTGGCCGAGACGGTGACCGGCCTCGGCTGACCGGATCCGGCCGATCGGCTCCACGGTTCGGGCGACGGCGGCGCGACCGGATCGCGGCCGCGGTTCATACAGAAAGGTGCGGCGGCCCCCCGGCCGGAGCGAGGGAAAACGGCATGGCGATCCCGTTCCGCCTGCGGACCGTCCGGTTTCCGCGGGTGTTTTTCGTCTTCCGGAACAGGGGACCCCGACGACGGGGAAGAGAGGCCGGCCGACCGCCGCGCCGGAGCGGGCCTCAGTAGATCAGCCCCAGCTCGAGCTGCGCCTCCTCGGTCATCATCGCCGGCGTCCAGGGCGGATCCCAGACGATGTTGACCCGGCAGTCCGTGACCCCCTCCACCTCCCGCACCCGGGCGGCGATCTCGCCGGGCAGGGTCTCCGCCACCGGGCAGTGCGGCGAGGTCAGGGTCATGTCGATGACCACCGTGTTGTCCTCCTCGACGTCGATCTTGTAGATCAGGCCGAGCTCGTAGATGTTGACCGGAATTTCCGGGTCGTAGACCGATTTCAGGGCCTCGATGACGCGCTCGCCGAGAGCGCCGACCTCGGCCAGCCGCTCGCGCTCGGCACGCGTCGCCTCCTCCTCCGCGAGGAAGGCTTCCGCCCGTTCGACGTTCTTCTCTTCCATCCCCCTCGTCCTCACTGGAACATCGCGGCGATGCGCCGCAGCCCGGCGGTCAGCGCATCGATGTCCGCCTCGTTCGTGTAGACCCCGACCGACATCCGGGCGCTCGCCGACAGCCCGAAGCGGGCGTGCAGGGGCATCGCACAGTGATGGCCGGTGCGGATGGCGATGCCCTCAAGATCCAGGAGCATGCCGATGTCCTGCGGATGCGCCCCCTCCAGGGTGAAGGCGAGGGCGCTGCGCCGCTCCTTCGGCGCGCCCAGAATCCGCAGCCCGGGAATCCGCGCCAGCGCCCGCTCGGCCCCGGCGAGGAGCGCCGCCTCGTGCCGTTCCACCCGGGCGAGATCCAGCTCCTCGAGAAAATCCAGCGCCTCGCCGAGGGCGACGATGCCGGCGATGTCGGGCGTTCCGGCCTCGAAGCGGAACGGGATCTCGTTGAAGCTGGTGCCGGCGAAGCTCACCTTCTCGATCATGTCGCCGCCGCCCTGCCAGGGCGGCATGGCATCGAGCAGCTCGCCGCGACCGTAGAGCACGCCGACACCGCTCGGACCGTAGGTCTTGTGGCCGGAAAAGACCAGGAAATCGCAGCCCAGGGCGGCCACGTCCACCGGCCGGTGCTGGACCGCCTGGGCGGCGTCGATCAGCACCGGCACCCCCTCGCGGCGGGCCAGGGCCACGATCTCCTCGACCGGATTGACGGTTCCCAGCACGTTGGAGACCCAGGCCACGGCGAGCATCCGGGTGCGGCCGGTGATCCGTTCGGCCAGGGCGTCGAGGTCGATCTCGCCGGCATCCGTGATCGGCGCCGCCACCACCCTGGCGCCCCGCTCGCCGGCGACGATCTGCCAGGGGACGATGTTGGCGTGATGCTCCATCTCGGTGACCAGGATCTCGTCCCCGGGCTCGAGCTTCGGCCGCAGGAAGGACCAGGCGACGAGATTGATCCCCTCGGTGGCGTTCCGCACGAACACGATCTCGCGCCAGTCACGGGCCCCCAGGAACCGCTGGACCTTGCGCCGCGCCTCGTCGTGGAGGGCGGAGGCCCGCTGGCTGAGCTCGTAGACGCCGCGATGGATGTTGGCGTAGTCGCGCTCGTAGAAGGACTTCAGCCGGTCGATCACCCGCCGCGGCTTCTGGGTGCTGGCGGCACTGTCGAGATAGACCAGCGGCCGTCCATGCATTTCGGTGCGCAGAATCGGGAACTGGGCGCGCCACGTCTCGGGATCGAACGCCGCCGCGGGCGCCGGGGCCGGGGCCGGGGCAGCCGGAGGGCTCACAGCAGCCCCTCGGCCTCGAGTGCGGCGCCGCCGGGCACCCGCTCGAGCATCGCCCGGCGGGTGAGCGCCTGCAGCCGGGCATCGGCCATCCGCTCGATCACCTCGTTGGCGAAGGCGTAGACGAGGAGCGAGCTCGCCACCTCGCGGGCGAGGCCACGGGCCCGCAGATAGAACAGCGCCTCCGGATCGAGATCGCCGCAGGTGGCCCCGTGGCTGCATTTGACGTCGTCGGCGTAGATCTCGAGCTCGGGCTTGCTGTTCACCTCCGCCCGGTCGGACAGCAGCAGGTTGTTGTTGGCCTGGTAGGCGTTGGTCTTCTGCGCCCCGCGATGGACGATGATCTTGCCGGCGAAGGCGGCCCGGGCGCGGTCCTCGACCACCCCCTTGTAGAACTGGTCGCTGTGACAGTTCTCGGCCTCGTGATGGATGCGCACGAGGGTGTCCACATGCTCCTCCCCGCGCGGCATGTAGAGACCGGAAAGGATCGCCTCGCCCTCGCGGCCGGCGAGCCTGAGCTCGATCTCGTTGCGCAGGAAGCCGCTGCCGAGGGCGACGGTCGTCGCCCGCAGGCGCGCGCCGGCACCCATCTCGAGGAAGCCGCGGGCGAGCAGCGAGAGGCCCGACCCGCCGAGCTGGAGGCGGTCGCACAGGAGCTCGGCACCGTCGCCGAGGACCGCCTGTCCGACCAGATTGACGAAACAATGGCCGCTTCCGCTGCCGGCGTGGGTCTCGAGGAGATGCAGCCGGGCGCCGCGGCCGAGGCGGATCACGATCCGGGGATGGGTCATGACCGCGGAATCCCCGCCCCGGTGGAGGAACAGGAGCTGCAGCGGCTCCTCGAGCGCGACCCCGTCGGCGAGCTCGATCCAGGCTCCGGAACGGGTGAGGGCGGCGTTGAGCTGGCTGAAAGCGCGTTCGGGATCGCAGCCGGCGAGAGCTTCCGCCACCGCCTCCGGGATCGTCTCGATCGCCCGGGCGAGCCCCATGACCCGCACGCCCGCCGGCAGCCCGCCCACATGGCTGAACTCGGGCTGGAGATGGCCGTCGACGAAGATCAGGCGCCGGGTGGCGGGACCGCCGCCGAACCAGGCCGAGACCTCCTCGAGCCCCGGTACCGTCGGTTCCGCCAGGGCCATCTCGCGGTTGGCGAGGCGGGTGATCGGCGAATATTTCCAGGCCTCCGCCTTCTGCGTGGGCAGGCCGAGGCCGAGGAAGCGGGTGAAGGCCTCCTCCCGTACCCGGTCGAGCGCCGCCCGGCCATGCCCGGGAAGCCGCGTCCGCTCGCGGGCGAACAATTCGCCGTAGAAGGGTGGGGGGTCGATCCTCCGCGTGGCTGCGCCCATGACGATCTCCTCAGGCGGCCGCGGCGGCGAACTGCTCGTAGCCGTGCCGCTCGAGTTCGAGCGCCAGCTCCTTGCCGCCCGAGCGGCGGATGCGGCCGTCGACCATGACGTGGACGTGGTCGGGCTCGATGTGCTCGAGGAGCCGCTGGTAGTGGGTGATGACGAGAAAGGCGCGGTCCGGACCCCGCAGGCTGTTGACCGCCTCCGCCACCGCCTTGAGGGCGTCGATGTCGAGCCCGGAATCGGTCTCGTCGAGAACCGCCAGCTTCGGCTCCAGCATGGCGAGCTGGAGGATTTCGTTGCGCTTCTTCTCGCCGCCCGAGAAACCGGTGTTGACGTCACGCTTGAGGAGCTCGTCGCGGATCCCGACCAGCCGCGCCTTCTCCCGCAGCATCTTCATGAAGGCACCGGCGGCGATTTCCGGCTCGCCACGGGCCTTGCGCACCGCGTTCATCGCCTGGCGCAGGAAATACATGTTGGAAACCCCGGGGATCTCGACCGGATACTGCATGGCGAGGAACAGCCCGGCGGCGGCCCGCTCCTCCGGCTCCATGGCCAGCAGATCCTGGCCCAGGAACAGCACCCGGCCGCCGGTCACCTCGTAGCCCTCGCGGCCGGCCAGGACGTAGGCGAGGGTGCTCTTGCCGGAGCCGTTCGGCCCCATCACCGCATGCACCTCGCCGGCGCCGACTTCCAGCGTCACCCCCTTGAGGATCTCCTTGCCCTCGACGGTGACCCGCAGCTCTTCGATCCGCAGCATGTTCTTCATCCGTCCTCCGGTGGCGGTCGAGGGGTCAGCCGACGCTGCCTTCGAGGGAGATGCCGAGCAGCTTCCTCGCCTCGACCGCGAATTCCATGGGCAGCTCCTCCATCACCTCGCGGCAGAAGCCGTTGACGATCAGGGCCACGGCGTCCTCCTCGGGGAAGCCCCGCGAGCGGCAGTAGAAGAGCTGGTCCTCGCTGATCTTGCTGGTGGTGGCCTCGTGCTCGACCTCGGCCGAACGATTCCGGACCTCGATGTAGGGCACGGTGTGGGCGCCGCAGCGATCGCCGATCAGCAGGCTGTCACACTGGGTGTGGTTGCGGGCACCGGTGGCGCCGCGCAGGATCCGTACCAGCCCCCGGTAGGTGCTGTCCGAACGGCCGGCGGCGATGCCCTTGGCGACGATGCGCGAGCGGGTGCGTTTGCCGATGTGGATCATCTTGGTGCCGGTGTCGGCCTGCTGGAAGTTGTTGGTGAGCGCCACCGAATAGAACTCGCCCACCGAATCGTCCCCCTGGAGGATGCAGGAGGGATACTTCCAGGTGATGGCGGAACCGGTCTCCACCTGGGTCCAGGAGATCTTGGAACGGCGGCCGCGGCAGATCCCCCGCTTGGTGACGAAGTTGTAGATGCCGCCCTTGCCCTCCCGATCGCCCGGATACCAGTTCTGCACCGTCGAATACTTGATCTCGGCATCGTCGAGGGCGATCAGCTCGACCACCGCGGCATGGAGCTGGTTCTCGTCCCGCATCGGTGCCGTGCAGCCCTCGAGATAGCTCACGTAGGAGCCCTCGTCGGCGATGATCAGGGTCCGCTCGAACTGGCCGGTGCCGGCGGCGTTGATGCGGAAATAGGTCGACAGCTCCATCGGACAGCGCACCCCCTTGGGCACGTAGACGAAGCTGCCGTCGGTGAAGACGGCGGAATTGAGGGCGGCGAAGAAATTGTCGCCCTGGGGCACCACCGAGCCGAGGTACTCGCGGACCAGCTCGGGATGATCGCGCACCGCCTCGGAGATCGAGCAGAAGACGATGCCCAGCTCGGCCAGCTTGTTCTTGAAGGTGGTGGCCACCGAGACGCTGTCGAACACGTAGTCGACCGCCACCCCGGCGAGAATCTCCTGCTCCCGGATGGGAATGCCGAGCTTCTCGTAGGTCCGGCGGATCTCCGGATCGATGTCGTCGAGCGACTTCGGCCGTTCCTTCTGCTTCGGCGCCGCGAAATAGCTGATCGCCTGATAGTCGATCGGCGGATAGGTGACCTTCTGCCAGTCCGGCTCCGCCATCGCCCGCCAGCGCCGATAGGCGGCGAGGCGCCATTCGGTGAGCCATTCCGGCTCCTCCTTGCGGGCCGAGATGCGCCGGATCACCTCCTCGTCCAGCCCGGGAGGCGTGGTTTCCTCCTCCACCGCGGTCATGAAACCGTACTTGTACTCACCGGAGGTGTGTTCCTTGAGGGTCTCGATGGTCGACGACATGTGGTCCTACCCCGCCTCGGGAAGATTGGCGATCACGGTCGCGGCGTCGTGGCGCTCCCCGGGAAGCAGGAACGCTTCGGGAACGGTCTCCGCCATGTCGGCCAGGGTGATCCCCGCGAGCGCCCCGCGGATGGCCTCGTTGATCCGCTGCCAGTTGCCGCGCGCCGGGCAGAGGGTCTCGATGACGCATTCGCCGCTGCCCGCCTCGATGCAGGCGGTGAGCGCGATCGGCCCGTCGAGGGCCTCGATGATCTCGGCCACGGTGACCGAGGACGCCGGCCGCGCCAGACCGTAGCCGCCCTTGGCGCCGCGGCAGGATTCGAGGAGCCCCGCCCGACAGAGCTGCTTGAGAACCTTGCTCGCCATCGCCGCCGGCACCCCGGTGGCCTCGGCCAGCTCGCTGGCGCTGCGCTGCCCGCCCTCGTGACGGACCAGCGCCGTCAGCATGGCGATTCCGTAGTCGCTGAGCTTGCTCAGTCGGATCATGCGGACTCGTCCGGATCAATCAGGACCGATCAGGTCCCCTTTGATCGGAAGAGATGCCCGATCATGCGCAAATGTCAAGCGCCGGCAAGCCGCGGCGCGAAGGCCTCGAGGCGGGTGCCGACCGGCCGGAAGCCGAGCCGGTCGTAGAGGCCGGACGCCGGCTTTTCGGCGGCCAGCCACAGAAACCGCCCGCCACCGCGGGCGAAGCGGTCGGCGAGCGCGGCGCAGACGGCGCCCGCATGCCCCTGCCCGCGACAGTCGGCCGCGGTGAACACGCCCATGAGCTCGGCCGTGTCGTCGCAGATGCCGAGGGCGGCGCCGGCGAGAATCCGTCCGCCTGCCCGGCGCCAGGCGAGGCGCAGCCGCCCCGCGCGATGGCAGGCCAGCAACTGCTGGATCTCGGCCCGCCGCGGCGGGGGACCGCCGAAGGCGGCCAGCATCGCGGCGAGGAACCCCTGCACCTGCGAGGGTTCGAGAGCGGCCGGCAGCTCCACCCCGGCGGGCGGTACCCCGGGACGGACCTCGGCCAGCATCGCCGGTGCCCGCTCCAGCCGGAAGCCCGCCGCCTCGAGGGCCCGGGCGAGGCGCGGAAAGAGTTCGGCGATACATTCGATGCGCGGCCGGAAACCGCGCTCCGCCGCCAGCCGGTCCAGCCGCCGCAACGCCGCCGGCCAATCGACGGCATCGCTCACCGGCACCGCCGTGTTGCGATAGAAGGGATGGGGAACCGGATGGAGGAAGAGGCGGAAACCGTCGAGGGCCAGCGGCTCGGCGAGACCGACGGCATGCCGCATCAGCCAGCCGTGGAGACGGCCGAGCGGCTCCCCGGGCGCGCTTTCGGCGACCGCGCCGGGCCGGGCCGGGCGGGGGCGGAACCGGCCGCCGTCACTCGCGCGGACGTGTGACGTCACAATAGGCCCCGCGCCGGCGCAGCTTCGCACACAGGCGCCGTGCCCGCTCGGGATCGGCGAAATAGCCGTAGGCGATCCGGTAGAAGGTCCCCTTACCGGCGATCTCCACCCGTTCCGGGGGGCGGACCGGCAGGCCCGCGAGCTCGGGATACTGCCGCTGCAGCCGCTCCGCCCCCGATCGCGCCGCCGTCGACGAGCTCACCGAGGCGAGATGGACCGCGTAGGGCGCACCGGCGGCCGGCGCCGCCGCGGCGGCGCGGGCCAGCGCCTCGGCAGGGGCCGCCACCCTCTCCGGTCGGGGCGCCGGCGGTCCCGGGGGACCTCGCCGCGGCATTTCCCGGGCCACGGGCACCGCCGGTGCGTCGGTGGTGGCCACGGTTTCCGGCCGCTCTCCGGCCTCGGCGAGACGGCGGCGGGCCAGTTCGCCCCGGATGCGTTCGAGATTTCGTTCGAAGACGACCAGGCTCGGATGGTCGGGCGGCAGCACCTCGCGGGCGATGGCGAGCGCCCGCCGGATCCGCAGCAGCGCCCGGTCGGGGCGGCCGCGGGCGAGTTCCAGCACCGCCATGTTGTTCAGGGTCTTGGCGACGTTGGGGTGACCGGGACCGAGGGCTTTCTCGAGCAGGGCGAGGGCGCGCGAGAACAGCCCGGCCGCCTCCTCGAGGCGGCCCTGGGCCCGATAGAGGAGAGCCAGATTGTTGAGGGTGGTGGCCATCGCATCGGGCTCCAGGGCGAGCCGCCGTTCGTCGAGGGCGAGCGCCCGCAGGTGGAGCTTCTCCGCCTCCTCGTAGCGCGCCGTCAGCCGGTAGGCCTCGGCGAGATTGTTGAGGGCCCGAGCCAGCCCCGGATCCTCCGGCCCGTAGCGGGCTTCCGCGATCTCCAGCGCCCGGGCGAAATAGGTCACCGCCTCCTCGTAGCGGCCCGAGTGGTACGCCCGCAGTCCCGACTGCTCGGCCACCGCCAGCGGGTCGCGGTTCTGGGCCCGGGCCGTCTCCGCGACCAGGAGACCGCCGAACAGCAGGACGAGGAGGCACAACGTTCGCACGGGCGGGTCCGCCTTGATGTTCAACTCCGGGGTGGAAGGAACATGTCAGAAACCCGCCCCGGCATCCAGCCCCGCGCCGCCGGCGGCTCGACAGAACGCCGCGAACTGCTATCCAGAACCCGCCGGGCGGCGGCCCGGAAAGACCCAGGGTCGGTGGAGAGAACCAGGTTCAGCGGAGAGACGAGGTGAGCATCGCCACACCCCCGGACTATCGTGCGCTCGACGAGCGGAGCCTCGCCGGATACCTGGCCGAGGTGCCCGCGCTCGCCGCCCGCCTCGGCGGCACCGCGGCCGACTGGCGGGTGCGCGAGGTCGGCGACGGCAATCTCAATCTGGTGTTCATCGTCGAAGGGCCGGCCGGCGATCTCTGCGTGAAGCAGGCCCTGCCCTATGTGCGGCTGGTCGGGGAGAGCTGGCCGTTGCCGTTGGAGCGGGCCTTCTTCGAGTACGAGGCGAGCGTCGTCCAGGCCCGCCACGCCCAGCCCTGGATGCCGGAGATCCATCATTACGATCCCACCCTCTATCTGATCGCCATGGAGCGGCTCAGCCCGCACATCATCATGCGCTACGGCACGATCGAGGGCCGCATCTACCCGCATTTCGCCGATCACATCACCGCCTATCTCGCCAACACCCTGTTCTTCACCTCGGACTTCGCCCTGACGGCGGGCGAGAAGAAGAAGCTCGTGGCCCGCTTCTGTGCCAACATCGAGCTCTGCAAGATCACCGAGGATCTGATCTTCACCGATCCCTACCGGGTGAGCGAGCGCAACCGCTGGACCAGTCCCCAGCTCGACGCCGACGCCGCCGCGATCCGCGCCGACGGCGCCCTCAAGGCGGCGGTCTCCGAGCTCAAGCACCGGTTCATGAGCGACACCCAGGCGCTGCTGCACGGCGATCTGCACACCGGCTCGATCATGGTCACCGAAGAGGAGACCAAGGTCATCGACCCCGAATTCGCCTTCTTCGGGCCGATGGGCTTCGACGTCGGCAAGCTGATCGGCAATCTCCTGCTGTGCCATTTCAGCCAGGCCGGCCACGAGCGGACGCCCGGCGAGCGCGACGGCTACCGCACCTGGCTGCTGGACATGGTGGAAGCGGTCTGGGGCGGCTTCGAGAGCCGCTTCCTCGAGCTCTGGGAAAATCACCGCACCGGCGACGCCTATCCGCCGGAACTGTTCGCCGACGGCGAGGGGGAGCGGGTCTTCCACGCCGCGCAGAGGCGGTTCCTGCGGAGCGTCTTCGTCGATTCCCTGGGCTACGCCGGCACCTCGATGATCCGCCGCACCCTCGGCCTCGCCCACAACGCCGACATGGAGCGGATCGAGGATCCCGATCTCCGGGCCGCCTGCGAACGTCTCAATCTCGCCCTCGCCCGCGAACTGATCGTCCACCGGGAGAGTTTCGGGGAGATCGCCGATGTCACCGCCCGGGCCCGCCAGCTCTTCGAGCGGTGGCGGGGGCGGACCGGCGGCTAGGCGGCGCGCGCCACCGCGCCGCCGCCCCAGACCGGATCGGCGATCAGCCGATCGCCGATCCGATAGGCGTCGGCGAAACGCTCGAGACCATGGGTGCCGCCGTTCACGAGACGACGGGCGCGGGCGAGATCGCCCTCCAGCAGGGCGGCCTTCAGCGGCAGGCGGCGGGCGGCCAGGAAGGCGGCCAGGATGCGCGCCGCCAGCACCGGCTCGTTGGCCCGCTGGGGGGCGAAGACGAGCTCCATGCCGAGGCCGAGACTGCGGCCGATGGTCTCGTAATTGGCCCGGCCCGTGAGCTGGACGAAGCCCCGCCCGCGGTAGCGCTCGCCGTCGCGCGGCCCGCGGTTGCCGAGATCGGTGCGGTGGTCGTAGAGATCGAAGGGATGGCCGCCGGGCGAGCTGTTGAAGCGCGAGGGCAGCTCCTCGACCGGTTCGAAACTCTCGCTCTCGGCCCGGATGGTGGCCAGGGCCGCGAGCACCATCGGCTTCTCCACGAGACCGAAACCGCGCAGCCCGTCGAGCACCAGCGGCAGATGGGCGGCGATGGTGTCGAGCCGCGTATAGGGGAACATCTCGGCGACGATCTCGACGGTCGCCTGCAGGGTGGCGTCGGCCGGAGCGGTGTTCTCGCCGAGATCGAGGGCCTGCCAGGTCAGCGGGCCGGCGATGCCGTCGGCGAGGAGGCCGTTGGCGCGCTGGAAGGCGAGCAGCGCCGCCTCGGTCGCGGGGCCGAAGCGGCCGTCGATCCGGCCGGTCGGAAACCCGTGCTCGCGCAGGAGCCGCTGCAACCGTTCCACCGCCTCGCCCCGGGCACCGCGTCGCAGGATCTTCGCCATCACCCCAACTCCGGAACATTTCCGTCTTTGGTCCTATATCATAGGTATTTCCTCCTGCCAAGCCTCGCGAACTTTTGCCAGCGGACCGCGGCGATGCTATGCCCGGAGGGTGAACGGAGGCACGGATGCAGGGCCAGATCTGGCAGGCCGAAGGATATGCGAGGAACGCCCGGTTCGTCTCGGAGCTCGGGCGGCCGGTCCTGGCTTTGCTCGATCCGAAGCCGGGCGAGCGGATCCTCGATCTGGGCTGCGGCGACGGCGCCCTGACGGCCGAGATCCGGGCCGCCGGGGCCGAGGTCCTGGGCGTCGATCACGCCCCGGACATGGTGCGGGCGGCCCGGGAACGGGGGCTCGCGGTGGAACTGGTGGACGCCTTCGCCCTGCCTTTCCGCGAACGGTTCCACGCCGTCTTCTCCAATGCCGCGATCCACTGGATGAAACGCGATCCCGACGCGGTGGTGGCGGGGGTGGCGCGGGCGCTGCTTCCCGGCGGCCGGTTCGTCGGCGAGTTCGGCGGCTTCGGCAACGTCGCGGCCATCGTCACCGCCCTCCTGGCGATGCTGGAGCGCCACGGCATCGACGGCCGGACGGTCCTGCCCTGGTATTTCCCGAGCCCGGCGGGCTGGCGGGAAAAGCTCGAGCGGCACGGGTTCGAAATCCGCGAGCTCGCCCTGATCCCCCGTCCCACCGCCCTGCCGACCGGGATGACCGGCTGGCTCGACACCTTCGCCGGGCCGCTGTTCGCCGTTCTGCCGGAGGCGGAGCGCCCGGCCGCCCGTGCCGAGGTGGTCGAGCTCCTGCGCCCGGCCCTTTGCGACGAGCGGGGCGGGTGGATCGCCGATTACGTGCGGCTGCGTTTCGCCGCTCGCCTCGGAACGCGGGCCCGGGGAGGTACGGAAGGATGCTGATCGACGGTGAGCCCTGGCGGACCATCGGCCTCGCCGAGGACGGCTGGCGGGTGACGATCATCGACCAGACCCGCCTGCCCCACGCGTTCGTGACCGCCACCCTCGAAACCCTGGAGGACGCCGCCCGGGCGATCGAGATCATGCAGGTGCGCGGCGCCCCGCTGATCGGCGCCACCGCCGCCTACGGTCTCTGTCTCGCACTGCGGGCGGACGCCTCCGACGGGGCGTTGGCGGCGGCCTGCGCGCGACTGCTGCGGACCCGCCCCACCGCCGTCAACCTGCGCTGGGCGATCGAGGACATGCGCGGCCGGCTGGCCGCTCTGCCCCCGGGCGAGCGGGTGGCGGCGGCCTACGCCCGGGCGGCGGCGATCTGCGAGGAGGACGTCGCCATCTGCCGAGCGATCGGCGATCACGGCCTGGCGCTGATCCGCGCCATCGCCGCCGCCAAGCCGGCCGGCGAGCCGGTCAACATCCTCACCCACTGCAACGCCGGCTGGCTGGCGACCATCGACTGGGGCACCGCCACCGCACCGATCTATCGCGCCCGGCAGGAGGGCATTCCGGTGCACGTCTGGGTGGACGAGACCCGGCCGCGCAACCAGGGCGCCGCCCTGACCGCCTTCGAGCTCCTGCACGAGGGGGTCCCGCACACGGTGATCGTCGACAACGCGGGCGGCCATCTGATGCAGCACGGGATGGTCGATCTCTGCATCGTCGGCACCGACCGCACCACCCGCACCGGCGACGTGGCCAACAAGATCGGCACCTATCTCAAGGCCCTCGCCGCCCGGGACAACGGCGTACCCTTCTATGTCGCCCTGCCCTCGACGACCATCGACTGGAGCCTCACCGACGGGGTCCGCGAGATTCCCATCGAGCAGCGGGATCCGCGCGAGGTGACGGAGATCACCGGATGCGCCGCCGACGGCCGGTGTACCACCGTCCGCCTGACCCCCGAGGGCAGCCCCGCCGCCAACTACGCCTTCGACGTCACCCCGGCGCGCTACGTCACCGGGCTGGTGACCGAACGCGGCCTCTGCCCGGCGACCGCCGAAGGGCTGGCGGCCCTGTTCCCGGAGCGGGCGGCGGCCGCCGCCGGTTGACGGGCCGATCCGCGACATTCTGTCAGTTTACGAAAATTTAATCGGCATGGGGGATGCCGCGTAAGGGCCCTGTGCGAAGGTCCGATCGTTCCGCGATCCCCGGTGGTCCGGGTAACCTTTTCGTGTGAAAGGGTGATCCCGCGCAATGAAATTTGCGTATAATGGGATACCGGGGAAAGGATCGTCCGATGGTCGGGTGGTCGTTCCGCGGAGCGAGGAACGTCGGAGGCATCATGGCCAGCAGGAACATGCCGGATCGGCAGAGCCTCGATAGGCGCTTCATCAACGAGTCGATGAACGCTCCGCTGCTGTCGCGCGAGCACGAGCTCGCGCTCGCCCGCCGTTGGCGCGAGCAGAAGGACGAGAAGGCCCTGCACGAGCTCGTGGGCGCCTATGTGCGCCTGGTCGTCAGCATGGCGCACCGGTTCCGCAACTACGGCCTGCCGATGAACGATCTGGTGCAGGAGGGCATGGTCGGTCTGATGCAGGCCGCGGCACGGTTCGAGCCGGAACGCGAGGTGCGGTTCTCGACCTACGCGGCCTGGTGGATCCGTTCGGCCATGCAGGACTACATCCTGCGCAACTGGTCGGTGGTCCGCACCGGCACCACCGCCGCCCAGAAGTCGCTGTTCTTCAACCTGCGGCGCCTGCGCGCCCAGATCGACGGCGGCACTTCGGCCCGCCTCAGCGAGGAGGGCAAGGCCCGGATCGCCGAGGCGCTGGACGTCAACATCGGCGATGTCGAGGCCATGGAAGGCCGGCTGTCGGGCAGCGACCAGTCCCTCAACGCCACCCTCACCAGCGATGGCGAGGACACCTGGCAGGATTTCCTGGCCGACAGCGGACCGACGCCGGACGAGATCGTCGAGGAGAGCATCGACACCCGCACCCGCGGCGAATGGCTGAAGAGCTCGATCGCCGAGCTCAACGAGCGGGAGCAGATCATCATCCGCGAGCGGCGGCTCCGGGAGGACGGGCGGACGCTCGAGGAGCTGGGTCGGCGCTTCGGCATCAGCAAGGAGCGGGTCCGCCAGATCGAGGCGCGGGCGCTGCAGAAGCTCAAGATCTCGCTCCTGAAGCGGATCAAGGATCCGGCCGAGATGGAGCTGCTCGAGGCCCAGCCCGCGTAACGGCGGGGCGGCGGCCGCGAGCCGGAAGATCGCCGGGGCGCCTTTACGGGCGCCCCTTTCCGTTGCACAGCAGGGACCATGATCCGGGAATTCGACATCACCATCGTCGGCGGCGGCCACAGCGGCCTGTTCCTCGCCCGGGCGCTCGCCGGTCAGGGCTGGCGTCTCGCCATCGTCGATCCGCAGCCGGTGGCGGCGGCCGGGATCCCGGCCGACGGGCGCAACCTCGCCCTCGTGCGCAGCACCCGCGAGATCGCCGAACGGGTCGGCCTCTGGCCGTTCCTCGCCCCCGTCACCTGCCCCGTGGAGGCGGTCCGGGTGCGCGAACGTCCGGGCGGTGCCGGCCTCGTCACCGACATGGGGGACCTGGACGGCCTCCCCTTCGCCTACGGGGTCGAACACGGGGCGCTACGAGGGGCGCTCGCCGAGGCCGTGGCGGCGCTGGAGGCCCCGCCCCGGCGGTTCGAAAACCGGCTCGTGGGGCTGGAACGGAACGGCCGGGTCCGGCTCCTGCAGCTCGCCGACGGCAGCCGCATCGCCAGCCGTCTCGTGATCGGCGCCGACGGCCGCGGCTCGCGGCTGCGCGAGCTCGCCGGCATCCGGCTCGATGCCTGGAGCTACCGGCAGGCGGCGATCGGCTTCGTCGTCGCCCACCAGCGGCCGCACCGACGGACGGTCTACGAATGGATGCGCCCCGAGGGGCCGCTCGCGCTGCTGCCGCTGCCGGAGGGCCGGAGCGGGGTGACCTGGGTCGAGCCGGAGGGGGCGGCGCGGCGTCTGGTCGCCGAGGGCGAGACGGCGCTCCTGCGCCGGCTCGCCGAGGAGACCGAAGGCCTGCTGGGTGGGCTCCGACTGACGAGCGCGATCGGCGTCTGGCCGCTCGGAGCCCAGCATGCCCGGCGCTACGTGGCCCCGCGGCTGGCCCTGATCGGTGACGCCGCCCACGGCGTCCACCCCATCCATGCCCAGGGGTTCAACATGGCGGTGGCCGACATCGCCGAGCTCGCCGCGGCCCTGGCCCGGGCCGCCCGTCGCGGCGAGGATCCGGGCGGGGCGGATCTGCTGCTGCGCTACGAGCGGGCCCGCTGGTGGGCCAATCAGCAGCGCATCTGGATGACCGACGGTCTCAATCGTATCTTCTCCTCGGAAGCCCTCTGGCTGCGGCCGGTGCGCAGCGGGGCGATCCGGGCGGTCGCGGCGTTGCCGCCGCTGCGCCGACGGCTCGCCCGCGAGCGCATGTGGCTGGTCTGAAGGGACGCGGCGCGAGCACGGAGGCGGGAAACCGGATGGCGACGGGAGCGGTGGCGGAACGGTGGAGGAACGGCCCGGCGCCGCGCGGGGTGGAGGCGATCCGGGCGGTGCTCCCGAGCCTGCCCCACCAGCCCGGCGTCTACCGGATGCTCGGCGAACGCGGCGAGATGCTCTATGTGGGCAAGGCCAAATCGCTCCGCAGACGGGTGGTCGCCTACACCCGGCCGGAGACCCTGAGCGCACGCCTCAGGCGGATGGTGGCGCTGACTCGCTCCATGGAGTTCGTGACCACCGGCAGCGAGGTGGAGGCGCTGCTGCTCGAGGCCAATCTCGTCAAGCGGCATCGCCCGCCCTTCAACATCCTGCTGCGCGACGACAAGAGCTTTCCCTACATCTGCCTGCGGCGCGACCACCCCTTCCCGCTGCTCGGCAAGCATCGCGGCGCCCGCGAGAAGGGTTGCGAATACTGGGGACCCTTCGCCTCCGCAGGGGCGGTCGACGAGACCCTGGGTGTTCTCCTGCGCGCTTTTCCCCTGCGGAGCTGTCCGGACAGCATCTTCGCCAATCGCACGCGCCCCTGCCTGCAGTACCAGATCAAGCGCTGCAGCGCCCCCTGCGTGGGGCGGATCGGCGAAGCCGAATACGCGGCCCTCGTGGAGCAGGTGCGGGCCTTCCTTTGCGGCCGCTCGCGCGAGGTCCAGGAGCAGCTCTCGGCGGCCATGCACGCGGCCGCCGAGCGGCTGGATTTCGAGGAAGCGGCGGTCCTGCGCGACCGGCTCAAGGCGCTCGCCCACGTCCAGAGCCGGCAGGGCATCAATCTGCGGTCCACCGCCGATGCCGATGTCGTCGCCGTGGCGGTCGAGGGCGGTCAGGCCTGCGTTCAGGTGTTCTTCTACCGGGACGGCCGCAACTACGGCAATCGCGCCTACTATCCGGCCCATGCCCAGGAGGCCTCGCGGGGCGAGATCCTGGCCGCCTTCCTCGCTCAGTTCTATGCCGACCGCAGCCCGCCGCGGCTGGTGCTGGTTTCCGATCCGCCGCCCGAGCCCGCGCTCCTGGCGGAAGCCCTCTCGCAGCGTGCCGGGCGCCGCGTCGAACTCGTCCTGCCGCGCCGTGGCGAGCGCCGCCAGCTCCTGCGCATCGCCCGCGAAAACGCGGAGACGGCGTTGGCGCGCCGGCTCGCCGATCGGACCCGCCAGCAGGAGCTGCTCGCGGCCCTCGCCGAGCGGCTCGGCCTCCCGGCACCGCCGCGACGCATCGAGATCTACGACAACAGCCACCTCCAGGGCCGCCATGCGGTGGGGGCCTTCGTCGTCTTCGGTCCCGAGGGCTTCGAGCGCAAGGCCTACCGTACCTTCACGATCCGCGATCCGGCGGCGGCGCGGGGCGACGATTGCGCGATGCTGCGGGAGGTGCTCGAGCGCCGCTTCGCCCGTGCGGTGCGGGAAGATCCGGGACGCCGGGCGGCGAGCTGGCCGGATCTCCTGGTGATCGACGGCGGCGCCGGCCAGCTCGGGGCGGCGCGGTCGGTCCTGGAACGGCTCGGTCTCGCCGATCTGCCGGTGCTCGGGGTGGCCAAGGGTCCGGAGCGGGACGCGGGTCGCGAGCGTTTCTTTCTACCCGGCCGCGAGCCCTTCGCGCTGGACCCCCGCGACCCCGTTCTGTACCTTCTCCAGCGGCTGCGCGACGAAGCTCACCGGTTCGTCATCGCCGCGCACCGGGGCAAACGGAGCCGGTCGCTGGGGCGCTCGCGGCTCGATCGCATCCCCGGGGTGGGACCGGCCCGCAAGCGGGCGCTGCTCCATCATTTCGGCTCGGCACGCGGGGTCGAACAGGCGGGTCTCGAGGATCTCGAGCGGGTGCCCGGGATCAGCCGGGTGCTGGCGCGCACCATCTACGATCACTTCCACGACGGCGGCTGGGGACGAGCCTCATGCTGACAACCGCTCCCAACATCCTGACCGTGAGCCGCGTCCTCCTGGTGCCGCTGATCCTCGGCATGTTCTACATCGACGCCCCCTGGGCACGCTGGCTGGCGGCGTCGCTGTTCCTGATCGCCGCCACCACCGACTATGTGGACGGCTATCTGGCCCGGTCCTGGCAGATGCAGTCGCCCTTCGGCCGCTGGCTCGATCCGGTGGCCGACAAGCTGCTGGTGGCGGCGACGGTGGTCATGCTGGTCGGCTTCGACCGCGCCCCGCTGCTGCCGGCGCTGGTCATCGTCCTGCGCGAGATCACCGTTTCCGGCCTCCGGGAATACATGGCCGAGGTGAGCGTCGGCCTGCCGGTGAGCCGGCTCGCCAAATGGAAGACGGCGGTGCAGATGGTCGCCATCGGCCTGCTGCTGGTGGGCGACGCCGGACCCGCCTGGCTGCCGCTCCAGGCGATCGGCTGGTGGGGCCTGTGGGGGGCCGCGATCCTCACCCTGGTGACCGGCTACGACTATCTGCGGGCCGGCCTCGGCCATATGATGAAGAACGGCGAGGAGGGGCGGCTCGGGACCGCCGGCAGCGCCACCTCGAAGAGCTGAACCGCGGCAGCCTCGGAACCGGATCATGAAACTGCGCTATTTCGCCTGGCTGCGACAGCGTACCGGACTGGCGGAGGAGGAGGTGGAGCCGCCGCCGGAGGTGCACTGCGTGGCCGATCTCAAGCACTGGCTGGCGGACCGGCATCCGCGCTTCGGCGAGGTGCTGGCGGCGCCGGGGGTGGTGCGCTGCGCCGTCGATCAGGAGTACGCGGAGGACGACACGCCCCTCGAGGGCGCCCGCGAGGTCGCGTTCTTCCCGCCGGTCACCGGAGGCTGAGGCGGTGATCCGGCTGCTCGGGGAACCCTTCGATCCGGCGGCGGAGATCGCCCGTTTCACCACCGACCGCCAGGATGTCGGCGGCATCGCCACCTTCCTCGGGCGGGTGCGGGACCGGGTCGGGGAGCTGCGGATCCGGGCGCTGACCCTCGAACACTATCCCGGGATGACCGAACGCAAGCTGGCCGAGATCGAGGCCGAAGCCCGGCGCCGCTGGCCGCTCCAGGACTGTCTCGTGATCCATCGCTACGGGCGGATGGAGCCGGGCGAGCCCATCGTCCTCGTGGCCACCGCCAGCGCCCATCGCGCCGCCGCCCTCGAGGCCTGCGCCTTTCTCATCGACTGGCTCAAGACCAAAGCCCCCTTCTGGAAGCTGGAGGAGACCGATCGCGGCGCGCGCTGGGTCGAAGCCAGGGAATCGGACGATGCCGCCGCCGCCCGCTGGGAGAAGGAGACGGCCGGCTGACCCCCGGTCCTAGCGCTGCCGGTAGTGGTAGCGGTAGATCGGGGCGAAACCGAAGCTCGCGTAGAGGCGGCGGGCGGGTCGATTGGCCAGCTCCACCTGGAGCATCGCCTCCCGTGCCCCCATCGCCGCACCCCAGGCGAGCAGCCGCGCCAGCACCGCGCGCGCCCGGCCCTGCCGGCGATATTCGGGGCGGGTGCGCATGCTGTGGACGACGGCGATCCCCTCGGTCACCACGCAGACCCCGCCCGCCGCCGCGATGCCGTCGCGGAAATCGACCGCGAACACGTGCGGTCTGCGGATCCGGGCGAAGACGGCGGCCCGCTCGGCCCGCGACCGCGCATCCCGGTGGGGCTCGGCGATGACGCTCGCGAAGCCGGCCCGCGGGCGGGTCTCCAGCGTGATCCCCGCCGCCGGCGGAATCTCCTCGCCGAGCGGCCGCAGCCGCACTTCGGTGGGTGTCAGGAGCCGGTAGCCGCGGGCCGCGAGAAGCCCGTCGAGCCCCTCGGGCATGGCCACCTCCGTCAGATGGAAGCAGGCCGGAAGGCCGCGCGCAGCGTACCATTCCTCGGCCTGCCGGACGGCTTTCGCGGGATCGGCGCCCTCCTCGAAGGTCAGGGTGGCGACCGAATTGAGGCGGCGGCTCGCGGCCCCGCCGGCCCGCATCAGCCAGCCCGCGATCGAGGCCGTCTCCGCCGGCGGCCAGGCCCACAGGCCGGCCCGTTCGAGGCGGGCGACGGTTTCCCTCCTAGCCAGTCTCCGTTCCTCCCGTGCGCGCGGCCCGCCGCGCCAGACGCAACGCGAAGAGAGCGCCGACGAGCGGCATGCCGAGGACGGCCAGCAGGAACAGCGGGGTGAAGCCGCCGATGTCCACCAGCCGGCCACCGAGCCAGGTACCGGCCGCCTGGCTCAGGAAGAAGGCGCTGGCGAAGGCGGACACCGCTACCCCCCGCATTTCCGGGGCCATCTGCGTGGCGTTGGTCTGCAAGGTATTGTGCAGCATGTAGAAACCGAACCCCAGCAGGACCATGGCGAGGCCCGGCAGGACGACCCCGGAGGTGGTCGACAGCAGCAGGAAGGCAATGGCCGCGACCAGCCCGCCGAGGAACGCGAGCCCCCGCTCGCCGAGCCGGCGGACGAGCCGCCGGACCAGGGCCACGAACAGCAGCCCGCCGGCACCGAACAGCGCCAGCAGGATGCCGACGAGATCGTAGTCGAGCCCCTGCACCTGCCGAAGCTGGGCCCCCACATAGGCGAAGGCGCCGAAAAAGATCGCCCCCTCCAGCGCCACCACCAGGAGGACCACTCGTACCCAGGGCCGGCCGAGGAGAGAAAGATGGAGGGCGGCGAGGGAACCGCCGGCGCTTTTCCGGCCGGCGGCGGTCGCGTGCCGCCGCAACTCCCGGAGAAGGGCCAGTCCCGCCAGCAGGAAGACCAGGGCCAGCAGCAGGAAGGCCGCCCGCCAGCCGAACATGCCGCCGACGATGCCGCCCGCCGCCTGACCACCGACCACACCGAGGATCTGCCCGGTGAGATAGCGGGCGAGCACCGGCTGGCGCTGGTCGTAGGGCACCGTCTCGCCGATCCAGGCCATGGCCAGGGGAATGATGCCGGCCACCGTGAGACCGCTCACGAGACGGCCGAGGGCGAGCAGGCCGAGGCTCGGGGTGAGGGCCACCAGCGCGGTGGTGAAGGCCGAGGCGAGGGTCAGGAAGGTGATGGTCGCCAGTTTGCCCAGGCGATCGCCGATCGGTCCCCAGAGAAGCTGGGCGAGGCCGTAGGCCAGGGCGTAGGCCGAAAAGACCACCGAAGCGCGGCTCGGCGGCACGGCGAAGAGCTCGGCGAGCTGCGGCAGCACCGGCTCGGAGACCCGCATGCTGGCGGCCGAGCCGAAGGCCGCCAGCGCCAGGAGCAGGATGATCCGCGCGCGGTCGGATCCCGACCCGATGTCCGCACCTCCGCGAGCCGCCACCCGTTCCTCCCCCGAACAGCGGAGGCCCCGACGACCGCCGTCGGAGCCTCCGTGCTTGTCTCAGGCGGGAGCGCGCGCGGCAAGCCCAGCTCGGGAGTCTCAGGATTCCAGGAACCGCTCCAGCCAGGCGCGGATCCCCCCCATGATGCCGGTGCCGGTCTCGACCGGCCGGGCCGCGTCCTTCGTCCAGCCGACCATCGAGGCATCGTAGAGGCGGACCCCCTCGCGTCCGAGGATCTCGTGCAGGACGAACCAGTCGGTGGCCGCCCAGTGGCCGGTATTGCAGTAGGCGACGATGGTTCCCTCCATCGCCAGCAGCTCGGGCGGGATCACCTCCAGCAGCTCCTCGCGCGGTCTGAGGCCACCGGTGACCGGATCGAAAAAGGCCTCCTGGGGCACGCTCCAGGCCCCCGGCAGATGGCCGTAGGCCCTGGCCGCCGCGTGCTTCTCCTCGCCGACGAACTGGGCCGCCGGGCGGGCGTCGACGAACACCGCCCCGCCGCGCTCGAGGGCCGCCTCGACATAGGCGGTGTCGACCGCGTATTCGGGCCTGACGCGGGCCTCGAACAGCGTCGGCTCGGGCTCCCGCACACCCCGCTCCACCGGCAGACCGGCCGCCTGCCAGGCTCGCCAGCCGCCGTCGAGGATCGCGACCCGGTCGTGGCCCAGATACTTGAAGGTCCAGTAGATGCGCGCCGCGCTGCCGAAATCGGTGGCGTTCACCCCGCCGTAGACCAGCACCACCGCATCCTCGTTGCCGATTCCGAGACCGCCGATCAGCCGTTCGAGATCGGCCGGCGGCGGGGCCATGCCGATCACCCCGTCGCGGGTGACCCGCCAGCCGTCGGTCAGATAGTTGCTGTAGATGGCACCCGGCACGTGGCCCGCGGCGTAAGCTTCCAGCGAACCGCCGTCGATGGCGTTGCGGATGTCGAGGACCACGAGATCCTCCGCCCCGAGCCGGGCCTCGAGCCAGGCCGGATCCACCAGCGGCCCGGGAAGTTCCACCGCCCGCACCGCAGCGTCGAGGGTCGGCGCCAGCAGCAGCCCCAGAGAAAGTGCCAGCTTCCTCAACATGTTCCGTCCTCCCTTCCGGCGGGAACCATATTCACACTATCTCCTGACAGTTAATCTTGCAATACATAAATATACTGTTATTCAATCCTCGCCGCCGGAATGCGGTTCGTCCGGTGGAAGGTCCTCCATCCATTCGTCGATTCGGGCGAAGAAGCCGGGTTTGTGCCGGGCGGCCCAGGTGCCGGGATCCCAGGGCTCCTCACCCGCCTCCATGACCGCTTCGCGCCCGAGGAAGATCCAGGCGGCCGAGCGCTCCCCATCGGCGGTGCGGATCTCGTGGCGCTCGGCGCGATATTCGTCGCATTCGTAGTGGTTGATGCGCCGCAGATCCCGGGGACCGGCCCGGAACAGGACGCCTTCGACGCGGCCGCCGGGGTCCGGCAGCAGCACCGGGTAGCTGGCGTTGCGCGCCGTCACCCGGCGGAACCCGGCGAGCACCGCCGGTCGCAGCTCCTCGGGGCGTACCGGGCGGCCCAGGAGATGCGCCAGGATCTCCCGATCCATCAGGGTACCGAAGAAGAAGAGGGGCGTCCCCCCGGCCTCTTCCGGGGGAACCTCCTCGGCCACCGCCAGCGGCCGGGGCCATCGCAGTTCGACCCGCATCTCCCGCTTTCTCCCTCGCCGGCCGTCGGGGCCGCGGAGATAGCGGCAAGCGGGTGCGGCGGCAAGTTCAGCTCAGGAAATCGACGCGCCGCCCCCGCCAGGGTTCGTCGCGGAAGCGGGGACGCCGCCGCTTCTCCAGCGGGGTCCGCAGCCGCCCCCCGTCCGCCGGCCGGTAGGGGCGATAGGGTCCGGCCGCGGCCCGCCGCTCCGCCGGCTCCTCGCGGCCGTCCGGCAGAATGATCGTGATCACCGGCCGGATCGCCGTGGTCATGACGGCTTCTCCCGTTAATCCTTCGTTAAGATAATCCGCTTCGTCCCGTCGCGCAGCCGTCCCGCCGGGCGGTACATCTCCGGGTACGATCGCGCCGCCGTCTTGCCAGCCGGGAGCGGTTCACCCTAACCTCGCACCGTCGGCTCCTCGCCCGGGGCGCGAATTGTTTTCGAGGGATCCTTCGATGCGACGGAAATTGTTCGGAACCGACGGTATTCGCGGCGTCGCCAACCGTTTTCCCATGACCGCCGACACGGCGTTGCGCCTCGGTCGGGCGGCGGGGCAGATCTTCCGACGCGGCACCCCGCCGCATCGGGTGGTGATCGGAAAGGACACGCGGCTTTCCGGCTACATGCTGGAGCCGGCGCTGACCGCCGGTTTCGTTTCCGCCGGCATGGACGTGATGCTGGTGGGACCGATGCCCACCCCGGCGGTGGCCTTCCTCACCCGCAGCCTGCGCTGCGACATCGGGGTGATGATCTCGGCCTCCCACAACCCCTTCCACGACAACGGCATCAAGCTCTTCGGCCCCGACGGCTTCAAGCTTTCCGACCGTCTCGAGGTGGAGATCGAGGAGATGATGGACAGGCTCGACGGCGACGGGCTGGCCGATCCCGAAGCGCTCGGTCGCGCCCGCCGACTGGAGGACGCCCGCGGCCGCTATCTCGAGAATCTCAAGAACAGCTTTCCCCGCGAGCTCGATCTCGCCGGCCTCCGGGTGGTGGTGGATTGCGCCCACGGCGCCGCCTATCACCTCGGTCCCGATCTCCTGTTCGAGCTCGGCGCCGAGGTGGTGCCGGTCGGCACCGCACCCAACGGAGTCAACATCAACCGCGCCTGCGGCTCCACCGCCCCCGCGGCCTGTCGGGCCGCGGTCCTGGAGCACGGCGCCGATCTCGGCATCTGTCTCGACGGCGATGCCGACCGGGTGATCATCCTCGACGAGCGGGGCGCGCTCCTCGACGGCGACCAGCTCCTCGCGGTGGTGGCGACGAGCTGGCAGGAGGAGGGGAGACTGAGGGGCGGCGCCGTCGTCGCCACGGTGATGTCCAACCTCGGCCTCGAGCGCTACCTCGAGGCGCGGGGCCTCACCCTGCATCGCACCAGGGTCGGCGATCGCTACGTCGTCGAGGCGATGCGGACCCGCGGTCTCAATCTCGGCGGCGAGCAGTCCGGCCACATCATCCTCTCCGATTTCGCCACCACCGGCGACGGCCTGCTGGCGGCGCTCCAGCTCCTCGCGGTGATGCAGCGGCGCGGCCGGCCCCTGAGCGAAATCGGCCGGCCCTTCGAGCCGCTGCCGCAGAAACTCGAGAGCTTTCCCGCCGACGGCCTCGATCTCGACTCGCCCCGGGTGCGGAGCGCCGTCGATGCGGCGAAGGCACGGCTCGCCCCGGAGGGTCGCCTGCTGGTCCGCCGCTCGGGTACCGAGCCGGTGGTCCGGGTGATGGTCGAGGCCGACGACCCGGCCCTCCTGGAGGAGGTGCTGGCGGAGCTCCGCCGAGTGCTCGTCGGCGCCCCTTCGGGATAGCAACCAACAGTAGAAAAACTTCGCGAACTCGCCTATCATCGCCGCCGTCCCTTTTTCCGGCGGAGGCGGCATGGCGACGGTTCTTCGCGGCGGCTTCGGGATCGGCACGCTGATGCTGCTCGCAGCCTGTGTTCCGGCGACCGGGCCCGAACAGGAAGCGGCCGGAGCGCGGACCGCGGATCGGCCCGTGGCGGCTCGGGCGGCGGCCTTGGCCGCCGTCGCGCCGGCCGCCGGGCCGCAACCCGAGGTAGAAACACGGCTGCCGACCGACTGTCGCCGGCTGGTCGCCGCCGTTCTCGCCGGTGAGGCCGGCGCCCGGCTGCCGGTGCTGGCCCTCGACGCCGCCGATCCGCTCCGTCTCGATCTGCCGGGACTGTACCCCATCGGAACCGGATCCCCGGGACGCTGTCTGCTCCTGGTGGACCGGATCGTGGCCGAGGGCGGTACGGTCACCGAGATCGGCCGCGAAACGGTGGAAGGCCGGCGCCGGATCGGCACGCGACGCCGGCTCAATCCGGAATACCGCCGCCTCGAGCGGGAGCTGGCGGCGGCCCGCCGGGAGGCGCGCCGCGGCCGCGGCACCGATACCGTGCTCGCGACCGGCGATCCTTCCCTCGATCTCCTGGGGATGGTCGCCGAGACGCTCCTCGCCGGCGGCCGCGCCCTTTTCGGCGGCGACCGGGTGGCCGAGCTCGAGGACAGGCTGGCCGCCACCCCGCCCTTCGTCGAAACTCCGGTCCATCGCCGCTACCGCTACGAGCTGCGCCGGTTCCTCGGTGAGCGGCGGGGCCGGGTGCGGATCGCGCTCCTGGACCGCGCGCGGGACCGAGGCTGGACCACCGAAGTGCGTCTCGCGGAACGGCGCAATTTCGCGATCCTCCGCGGCCGCGATCCCGAAGACGACACGCCGCTGCCGGCGGACGCCGGCGAGCCGGTCGACGCTCGGACGCTCGAAGCCTGGCGCGACGCGCCGCCGGCGGCTCCCGCACGGGTCCTTCTGCGCCATCTCGCGGCGGCGCTGCGGGCGCCGGCCCTTCCCCTCACCCGGGAGAGGCTGCTCGCCGCCTGGCGGGAGACGACACCCGCCGGCGGTGGTGGCGAGGCGGAACCCGCACCGCCGCCGCGGAGCCCGAGCGTGGTGGTGCTCCGGCGGGACGGGGAGGCGGCCGGTCTGGGGTTCTACGTGGCCCCCGAGATGATCGTCACCCTGGCCCGCTTTCTGGGGGAGTCGATCCTGGTGCCGGTCGAGGCGGCCCCGGGGCTCGTCACCTACGGGGTGGTGGAAGCGCGCGATCCGGAAAGCGGTCTCGTGCTGGTCTGGCTGCCCCGTCGCGGCATCCCGCTCGCGCTGGCCGCCGAGACCGGCGACGGTGGGGCCGTGCCGCTCCTGCCGGCGGTGGCGACGGCGACGGCGCTCCGGGCCGGCGCACCGCTCACCCGCGAGCGGCGGGTGGTGGGCGTCGCCGGCGAGGATCCGTTCGCGGCACCGATTTCCCTCGCCACCCTCCGTGGCTTTCTCGACCGGCTCAAGAGCGGCGGGCTCCCGACCACCGCCAGCCGCTGACCGCGAGCTGCAGCCAGCCGGCGAGGAAGGCGAGCCCCCCGAAGGGGGCCAGCATCGCGACGCCGGTCGGGGCGCCGAGGGCGAGGGCCGCGAGGCTGCCGGAGAACATCAGGAGTCCGGCGGCGAAGAAGACCACCAGCAGCGGCGAGGCGATGCCGAGGGCCGCCGCCCCGAGGAGCGCCAGCCCGTGCCACATGGCGTAGCGCGCCGCGGTCGCCATCCGTGTCGCGGCGGCGGCATCCCCCGCCGCCTCCAGCCAGTGGACGGAAAAGGCCCCGCCGAGCACCGCCAGCGCCCCGGCCAGGGCGCCGAGGAGGATCGCCGCTCTGCCCGCCTTCATGCCGCCTCTCCTTGCGCAGCGCCGAAGCCGCCCTATCCTCGGCCCCGCCCGGGCACGGGCACGGGCGGGACGCGGGAGGAGATAGGCGGTGGAGGCTGCGGCCGCAATCGAGGTCCGCCGGGGAGGCCGGGTGGAAAGCCGGCATCACCTGCGCTTCTGTCTCGCCGGCGCGGACGGCCGGGTGCGCTGGGCCGGAGGGAACATCGCCGAACCGGTCTTCCCGCGCTCGGCGATCAAGCCCCTGCAGGCCCTGCCGCTGGTCGCCAGCGGCGCGGCGGCGGCACTCGGGCTCGAGGCGGCCGACATCGCCCTCGCCTGCGCCTCCCACAATGGCGAGCCCGGCCATGTCGGGCGGGTGGACCGCTGGCTCCGGCGACTCGGCCTCGGCCCCGGGGATCTGGCCTGCGGCGCCCATCCGCCGCTCCACGGGGAAACCGCGGCGGCCCTGATCCGGGCGGGGGAGGTTCCGTCGGCGCTGCACAACAACTGTTCGGGCAAGCACGCCGGGATGCTCACCCTGGCCCGTTTCCTCGAGGTCCCGGTGGCGGGCTATCCGACCGCCGATCATCCGGTCCAGCGGCGGATCCTCGACAGCCTGCGGCAGCTCACCGGCGGGGCGGTGGCGGAGCCGCCGGCGATCGACGGCTGCGGCGTACCGACCTGGCCCGTACCGCTGCGGGCGCTGGCGACGGCCGCCGCCCGCTTCGCCACCGGCCACGGGCTCGCCGCGGCGGAACGGGACGCGGCGGCTCGGATCCTCGCCGCCTGCCGCGAGCATCCCTGGATGATCGCCGGTACCGGTCGACCGTGCACCCGGATTCTCCCCCATCTCCCCGCCGGCCTCGTCAAGACCGGCGCCGAAGGGGTCTATCTCGCTTTCCTGCCGGAGATCGAGGCGGGGCTCGCCCTCAAGGTGGAGGACGGCGCGGGACGGGCGGCCGCGGTGGCCCTCGTCGCCCTGCTCGACCGGCTCGGCCTGCTCGCTGACGGGGCCCGGCGCGATCTCGCCGATCTCTTCGCCAGCCCGCTCGTCAACCACGCCGGCACGGTGGTCGGAGAGATCCGGCCCGCACCCGGATGGCCGCCGGCGGCGGGCCGATGAGCGGCGGGCCGATCGCCGGGGTCGACGAGGTGGGGCGCGGCCCCCTGGCCGGGCCGGTCGTCGCCTGTGCCGTCGTGCTTCGGGAGATTCCCGGAGGGCTCGCCGATTCCAAGACCCTCACCGCCCCCCGCCGCGAAGCCCTGGCGGCGAGAATCGTCCGGGCGGGCTGGGTGGCGCTGGGAGCCGCCTCGGTGCGGGAGATCGACCGCCTCGACATCCTCCGCGCGAGTCTCCTGGCCATGCGCCGGGCGGTACTGCGCCTGCCGCTGCGTCCCGCCCGGGTGCTGGTGGACGGCCGCCATGCGCCGGAGCTGGACCTGCCGGTGGAATGCATCGTCCGTGGCGATGCCAGGGTGCCGGCCATCGCCGCCGCCTCGATCGTCGCCAAGGTCCTGCGCGACCGGCTGATGGCGAAGCTCGCCGCGCGCCATCCGGGCTACGGCTTCGAGCGCCATGCGGGCTATCCGACGGCGATGCACCGCGAGGCGCTGCACCGCTTCGGTCCCTGTCCGCATCACCGGCGCAGCTTCGGGCCGGTACGGGCGGTGCTGGCGGAGAATTCCGAGGCGGCGATTCAGTAGCGCCCGAGCATGGCCGCCCAGAAGGCGTCGCGGGCCATGAAGCTTTCCGCCGAATCGTTGGGATAGAGGATGAGGAACAGGAAGGCGAAACCGGGAAGCCGGACCATCGAATCGCGGAGCCGGCCGCCACCGCCGGCCTCGATCCAGTCCATCGCCGCCCGCAGGAGCGGCTGATGGCCGGTGAGCAGATAGGTGAGGGCGGTGGCTTCCGATTCCACCACCTCCGCCTCGCCGAGCAGGAGCAGGCAGCCGGCGAGGGCGGCGCTGGTCGCCTCGGCGTAGGCCCGGACGCGCTCGGAACGGCGCAGCATCGCCGGCTGGCGATTGACGACGCCGGTGATCTCCTCGGTGCTCAGACGGCGCTGGGCCTCGGCCCAGCAGAAGGCGTCGAGCGCCCGCGCCCGGTCCGGCCAGGGCAGGAAACGGATCTCCCCGGCGAGCCGTTCCGCCCGGGCGAGAACCTCGGCGCCGGCCTCGCCGATCCGTTCGCGAAGCAGCCTCTCGACGGCGGCCGAGGTGCCGATCATGATGGCCCCCGGAGGATCTGCCGACCCGTCTTCGCAGCCAGCGGTTTCGTCACGCCCAACATCCGGCTCCGTCCATGCGAACCCATACCGCCCTCCTGGCCCGTCCGGACTTCTCCACGCACGCCTGCCGACCGACGGTTCCCCGGGTCCCGGGCGCGCCGGCGGCCCCGCCGTCGCCGCGCCATATCGGAGTATACGGGATCGGCGGCGAAGGGCAAGGATGATTTCAACCATTGGTGATGGTCATCCGGCGATGAAAGCGAATCGCGCGAAATCGGCCTCGCCCGGGCCGGAGCCGGCGAAGGCCGGGGAATCCGCCCGGGCCTCGCCGATGATCGCCCAGTACCAGGCCCTCAAGGCCCGGCATCCGGGGACTCTCCTCTTCTTCCGGATGGGCGATTTCTACGAGCTGTTCTTCGAGGACGCCGAAATCGCCGCCCCCGCCCTCGATATCGCCCTGACGAAACGGGGCCGCCACGCCGGCATGGACATTCCGATGTGCGGGGTGCCGGTGCACAGCGCCGAGCTCTATCTCCAGCGGCTCATCAGGAAGGGTTTCAAGGTCGCCATCTGCGAGCAGCTCGAGGATCCGGCCGCCGCCCGACGGCGGGGCGGCAAGGCCCTCCTCGCCCGCGACGTGGTGCGGGTCGTCACTCCCGGCACCCTGACCGAGGACGGCCTGCTCGATCCCCGGCGCCACAATTATCTGGCGGCGGTGGCCCGGACCCGCCGCGAGGCGGCGGTGGCCTGGGTCGACATCTCGACCGGCAGCTTCTTCACCGAGGCCTGCGATCCGGGCGAGCTCGGAAGTCTGCTCGCCCGCATCGAGCCCGGCGAGATCGTCGCTCCGCCGGATCTGGCCGGAGACCCGGCGCTGTCCGCCCAGCTCGAAGACTGGCGGGAGCGGCTCGACGATGCGACCGGCCTCCGCTTCGACAGTCTCCACGGCGAGAGCCGGCTGCGCGAGCATTTCGGCCTCCTCACCCTGGAAGGGCTCGGCGATTTCGCCCGGGCCGAGCTCGCGGCGGCGGGGGCGCTCCTCGACTATCTGCGGCTCACCCAGAAGGGCGCCCTGCCGCGTCTCGAGCCGCCGCGACGGATCGCACCCGAGCGGGTGATGCGGATCGATCCCGCCACCCGCCGCAATCTCGAGCTCCTGCGGGATCTTTCCGGCGAGCGGGAAGGGAGCTTGCTGCAGGCCGTCGATCGCACCGTCACCGGGGCCGGCGCCCGCCTGCTGGCCGACCGCCTGGCGGCCCCCCTCCGCGACGCGGCGGCGATCCGCGAACGTCTCGACCGGATCGAGGCCTTCGTCGACGATTCCGGGCTGCGCCGCGAGGTACGCGAGCTCCTCAAGGGCACACCGGATCTCGATCGGGCGCTTTCCCGCCTGTCGCTGGGCCGCGGCGGGCCGCGTGATCTCCTGGCCGTCGGTCGCGGCCTCGCGGCCGCGGCCGGTCTCGCCGGCCTGCTTCGGGAGGCGGCGCCGCCCCTCGCCGCCCTCGCCGCCGGGATCGCCGATCTCGAACCGCTCGCCCGCCGGCTGACCCGCACCCTCGTCGAGCAGCCGCCGCCCGCCGCCCGCGAGGGCGGCTTCGTCCGCACCGGCGTCGACGCCGAACTCGACGGGCTGCGCGATCTCCGCGATCGGGGGCGGCGGCACATCGCCGCCCTCGAGACCCGCTACCGGGAGGACACCGGCATCCCCTCCCTCAAGATCCGTCACAACAACCTGCTCGGCTACTACATCGAGGTCACCGCCACCCATCGCGACAAGGTGCCGGAAGGCTTCCTCCGGCGACAGAGCATGGCCAACGCCACCCGCTACGCCACCGAGGAGCTGGCGGCCCTCGAACGCGAGCTGGCCGGCGCCGCCGAACGGGCGCTGGCGCGCGAGCAGGCGATCTTCGCCGATCTCCTCGAGGCGGTACTGGGGGCCGCCGCGGACATCGCGGCCACCGCCGCCAGCCTCGCCGAGATCGACCTTTCCGCCGCCTTCGCCACCCTCGCCGCCGAGGAGGGCTACGTGCGCCCGGTGATCCGCGAGGAACCGGTGTTCCGGGTGAAGGCGGGCCGCCATCCGGTGGTCGAGCAGGCCCTCGCCCGGCGCCACGCGAGCTTCGTCGCCAACGACTGCGATCTCTCGGAGGGCCGGCGCCTGTGGCTCCTGACCGGCCCCAACATGGCCGGCAAGAGCACCTTTCTGCGCCAGAACGCGCTGATCGCGGTGCTCGCCCAGTGCGGCAGCTTCGTGCCCGCCGAAGCGGCCGAGATCGGGCTCGTCGACCGGCTCTTCTCGCGGGTCGGGGCGGCCGACGATCTCGCCCGCGGCCGCTCCACCTTCATGGTCGAGATGGTGGAGACCGCCGCCATCCTCAATCAGGCCACCGAGCGCAGCCTCGTCATTCTCGACGAGATCGGCCGCGGCACCGCCACCTTCGACGGGTTGTCGCTGGCCTGGGCGGTGGTCGAACATCTCCACGACCGGATCCGCTGCCGGGGCCTGTTCGCGACCCACTATCACGAGCTCACGGCCCTCGCCGGCAAGCTCCCGGAACTCGCCGCCCGGACCATGCGGGTCAGGGAATGGCGCGGCGATGTGGTGTTCCTGCACGAGGTGGTCCCCGGTCGCGCCGATCGCTCCTACGGCATCCAGGTGGCCCGCCTCGCCGGTCTCCCGGCTTCGGTGATCCGCCGCGCCTCCCGCGTCCTGCGCCGTCTCGAAGCGGCCGAGGCGGGGGCGCCGGCGACGCTGCTGGCCGAGGATCTGCCGCTGTTTTCGGCCCTCCGCGACGCCCCGCCCGCGCCGCCCCCGGATCATCCCGCGCTCGCCCGCCTGCGGGAGATCGATCCCGACTCCCTGTCGCCGCGGGCGGCGCTCGATCTGCTCTACGAGCTCCACCGCCTGCTCGCCGCCGGAGAGGATCCGTGAGGCGCCGACTCGCGATCCGGAGGGTCCCGACCGGGCGCGGATGCGGCGGCGCCCCGGCCGTGCGGCGAAGCTGCCGGAGATGATTCCGGCCGGCCTCCGTCGAGCCCGTCTCGACGGCGTGCCCGGGAGCGCCTACATGCAGGAGAACGCCAGCGGTCCGAGATCCGGAGAGGAGCCGTGGACAACAAGCAGGCCCAGTTCCACCTGTGGTACGTCATCGCCGCCTTCATCCTGCTCCTGCTGATCCAGGACTGGTGGCAGACCTCCCGGACCACCGAAGTGATCCCCTACAGCCGGTTCGAGCAGTATCTCGAGGAGGGCAAGGTCGAGCGGGTGGTGATCGGCGATCAGTACATCACCGGCTATTTCGCCGAACCCCAGGACGGCAAGCTCCGCTTCGTCACCCCCAGGGTCGATCCCCGGATCGCCAACGAGCTCAAGCGCTACGGGGTGGAATTCACCGGTACGGTGGAGAACACCCTGATCCGCACGATCCTCTCCTGGGTCATCCCGATCGTGCTGTTCTTCGCCATCTGGGCCTTCTTCTTCCGCCACATCGTCGAGCGGCAGGGGATGGGCGGGCTGATGTCCATCGGCCGCTCCAAGGCCAAGGTCTACATGGAGAAGAACACCGGCGTCACCTTCGGCGACGTGGCCGGGGTCGACGAGGCCAAGCAGGAGCTCCAGGAGGTGGTGGAGTTCCTCAAGAGCCCGAAGGAATACGGCCGTCTCGGCGCCCGCATTCCCAAGGGGGTGCTGCTGGTGGGCCCGCCGGGAACCGGCAAGACCCTGCTCGCCAAGGCGGTGGCCGGGGAGGCCGGGGTGCCCTTCTTCTCGATCACCGGCTCGGAGTTCGTCGAGATGTTCGTCGGCGTCGGCGCCGCCCGGGTACGCGATCTGTTCGACCAGGCCCGCAAGCACGCCCCCTGCATCATCTTCATCGACGAGCTGGACGCCCTCGGGCGGGCGCGCTCCTCGCTGCCGAGCATGGGCGGCCACGACGAACGCGAGCAGACCCTCAATCAGCTCCTCGCCGAAATGGACGGCTTCGACCCCAGCGAGGGGATCGTCGTCCTCGCCGCCACCAACCGGCCGGAAATCCTCGATCCGGCGCTCCTGCGGGCCGGCCGCTTCGACCGTCAGATCCTGGTCGATCGCCCGGACAAGAAGGGCCGGGAGGCGATCCTCCGGGTCCACGTCAAGAAGATCAAGCTCGCGCCCGATGTGGACATCGAGAAGATCGCCGCGATGACCACCGGCTTTTCCGGTGCCGATCTCGCCAATCTGGTCAACGAGGCGGCCCTGCTCGCCACCCGGCGGCGGGCCGAGGCCGTGGCGATGGAGGATTTCACCCGCGCCATCGAGCGCATCGTCGCCGGGCTGGAGAAGAAGAACCGGCTGCTCAATCCCCGCGAGCGGGAGATCGTCGCCCATCACGAGATGGGTCACGCCCTCGTCGCCATGGCCCTGCCGGGCACCGATCCCGTGCACAAGGTCTCGATCATCCCCCGCGGCATCGGCGCGCTGGGCTACACCATCCAGCGACCGACCGAGGACCGCTATCTGATGACCCGCGAGGAGCTGCTCGACAAGATCTGCGTCCTGCTCGGCGGGCGGGCGGCGGAAAAGCTGATCTTCGGCCATCTTTCGACGGGGGCGGCGGACGATCTCGTCAAGGCCACCGACATCGCCCGCAGCATCGTCACCCGCTACGGCATGGAGGAGAAGCTCGGATCCATCGCCTACGAGAGCGAGCGCACCCCCTTCCTCCAGCCGACGCCGGGCCAGGCGGTCACCGAGCGCCACTACAGCGAACAGACGGCCCGCGAGATCGATCTCGCGGTCCGGCGGATCGTCGAGGAGTGTTTCGCGCGGGCCTCGGGAATCCTCGAACGCAACCGCGAGATCCTCGAACGGAGCGCGAAGCGGCTGCTCGAGGTGGAGACCCTCGACGAGGAGGAACTCCGCCGCCTGACCGCGGAGCTGGTGCGCGAGCCGGAGCTGGCGGCGGCCGCCGAATAGGATCGCGGGCCCGCTGCGGCGACCCGTAGCAGGGTCGATTGACAGGGTTGCCCTTGCCCGTACTATTTCGCGCGTGCGAAATACCGCCGTTCTTCGCGTGACGCGCATTCACGGATCGTCGGGGAGAAGATCAGATGGCTCGCCAGGCCGCCCGGCCGCTTTCGCCGCATCTGCAGATCTATCGCTGGTACCTGACGATGGCGACCTCGATCGCCCATCGCCTGACCGGGGTGGCGCTGGTCCTGGGTCTGCTGCTGCTCACCTGGTGGCTGACGGCCCTCGCCCGCGGCCCGGAATCCTTCGCCGTGGTGCGGGCGGCCACCGACAACATCCTCGGCGGGCTGGTGCTGTTCGGCTTCACCCTGGTGCTCTTCTATCATCTCGTGAACGGCATCCGCCATCTGGTCTGGGACGCCGGCGTCGGCCTCGACAAGGAGAGCGCCGAACTGTCGAGCCGGGTGGTCATCGGGGCCGCGGGGGGGCTCACGGTCCTCACCTGGCTGCTGATCCTGATTTTCGGCTGAGGGAGCGGGTCATGTCCGGTACACGGGCCGTGCGGCGAGGTTCCGGTTCCGCCCGTCACGGGACCGGCCACTGGAAACTGCAGCGGCTGACGGCGATCGCCAGCGTCTTCACCGGGCTCTGGTTCGTCGCCGCGATGATCTCGCTGTCGGGCGCTCCCTACGCCGAAATCCGCGCCTGGCTGGGCTCCAACTTCAATGCCACGATGATGATCCTGCTGCTGATCTCGGCCTACTGGCACGGGGCGCTGGGCCTCCGGACGATCATCGAGGACTACGTCCACACCCCGGCCCTCAAGGTCGGCGCGCTGGTGGCGGTCAAGCTGCTGGCCTTCGCCTTCGCAACCTCCAGCATCGTCGCGGTCCTGCAGGTCGCGATCGGGAGCTGAGCCGATGCCCGAAGCCTATCCGGTCACCGATCATCGTTACGATTGCCTCGTCGTCGGCGCCGGCGGCTCCGGTCTGCGGGCGGCGGTGGGGATGGTCGAGGCGGGGCTCAAGGTGGCCTGCATCTCCAAGGTCTATCCCACCCGATCCCACACCGTGGCCGCCCAGGGCGGGATCAACGCCGCCCTCGGCAACATGGTCGCGGACGACTGGCGTTACCACATGTACGACACGGTCAAGGGCTCGGACTGGCTCGGCGACCAGGACGCCATCGAATACATGACCAAGAACGCCCCGGCCGCGGTTTACGAGCTCGAACACTACGGCGTCCCCTTCTCGCGGACCGAGGACGGGCGCATCTACCAGCGGGCCTTCGGCGGGCAGTCGCTCGAATACGGCAAGACCCAGGCCTATCGCACCTGCGCCGCCGCCGACCGTACCGGCCATGCCATGCTCCACACCCTGTTCCAGCAGGCCCTCAGGAACAAGGTCGAGTTCTTCAACGAGTATTTCGCCCTCGATCTGCTGATGGACGAGGAAGGGGTGTGCCGCGGGATCATCGCCATGTGCATCGAGGACGGCAGCTTCCACCGCTTCCACGCCCACATGACCTGCCTCGCCACCGGCGGGTACGGCCGGGTCTATTTCTCCTGCACCTCGGCCCACACCTGTACCGGCGACGGCAACGCGATGGTGCTGCGGGCGGGGCTGCCGCTGCAGGACATGGAATTCGTGCAGTTCCATCCCACCGGGGTCTACGGCGCCGGCTGCCTGATCACCGAGGGGGTGCGGGGCGAGGGGGGCTATCTCACCAACGCCGAAGGCGAGCGGTTCATGGAGCGCTACGCCCCCAACGCCAAGGATCTCGCCTCCCGCGACGTGGTCAGCCGGGCGATGACCATCGAGATCAACGAGGGGCGCGGCTGCGGCCCGAACAAGGACTACATCGAGCTCCATCTCGAGCATCTCGATCCCGAGATGATCCACCAGCGCCTGCCGGGGATCGCCGAGACGGCCCGCATCTTCGCCGGGATCGACGTCACCCGCGAACCGATCCCGGTGGTGCCCACCGCCCACTACAACATGGGCGGGATTCCGAGCAACTGGCGCACCGAGGTGGTGGCGCCGAAGAACGGCGATCCCGATTCCGTGGTGCCCGGGCTGACGACCGTCGGCGAGGCGGCCTGCACCTCGGTCCACGGCGCCAACCGCCTCGGCGGCAACTCGCTGATCGATCTCGTCGTCTTCGGCCGTGCCGCCGCCCATCACGCGGCGGAGACGGTGCGCCCCGGCGCGCCCCACAAGGAACTGCCGAAAGACGCCGGCGAACCGGCCATCGCCCGGGTCGATCGCCTCCTGGCCTCCAGGGGATCGACGGCCACCGGACGGATCCGCCTCGCCATGCAGCGGACCATGCAGCGCTACGCCGGGGTGTTCCGGGAAGCGGGCAGTCTCGAGGAGGGATGCCGCAAGCTCGAGGAGGTGGCCGAAAGCCTCGCCGATATCCGAGTCGAAGACCGCTCCCGGGTGTGGAACTCCGATCTGATCGAGGCGCTGGAACTGGAAAACCTCATGCTGCAGGCGGTGGCGACCATCCATTCCGCCCTCTACCGCACCGAATCCCGCGGCGCCCACGCCCGCGACGACCATCCCGAGCGGGACGACGAGAACTGGCTCAAGCACACGCTCTGCTGGGTGGATGCCGAGCATCGGCCGCGACTCGACACGAGACCGGTGCATCTGAGCACCCTGAGCAACGAGGTCGAACCCTTCCCGCCCCAGAAGCGGGTCTACTGACACAGGCGGCCGTCAACGGGGGTCATCAACCTATGGTCGAATTTTCCCTGCCGAAGAATTCCCGCGTCCAGCCCGGCAAGACCTGGCCCGCGGCGTCCGGCGCCAAGCGACCCAAGACGTTCCGGATCTATCGCTACGATCCCGATTCCGGCGCCAACCCGCGGATCGACACCTATGTGATCGATCTCGCCGACTGCGGGCCGATGGTTCTCGACGCGCTGATCAAGATCAAGACCGAGATCGACAGCACCCTGACCTTCCGCCGCTCCTGCCGCGAGGGCGTGTGCGGCTCCTGCGCCATGAACATGGGCGGCCACAACGGCCTCGCCTGCATCAAGGCGATCGAGGAGGTGCCCGGGGAGGAGGTGACCGTCCATCCCCTGCCGCACATGGCGGTGATCAAGGATCTGGTGACCGATTTCGAACCCTTCTGGGCCCAGTACGAATCCATCTCGCCCTGGCTCCGGACCCGCTCGCCGGTGCCGGAGAAGGAATACCGGCAGAGCCCCGAGGAACGGGCGAAGCTGGACGGTCTGTGGGAATGCATCCTTTGCGCCTGCTGCTCGACGAGCTGCCCGTCCTACTGGTGGAACGGGGACAGGTATCTCGGACCTGCCGTCCTGCTCCAGTCCTACCGCTGGATCGCCGATTCCCGCGACGAGGCCACCGGCGAGCGGCTCGACGATCTCGAGGACCCCTTCAAGCTCTATCGCTGCCACACGATCATGAACTGCACCAACAGCTGCCCCAAGGGGCTCAACCCGGCCAAGGCCATCGCCGAGATCAAGAAAAGGCTCGTCGAACGCAGTCTCTGAACGGACCGGCCCGAACCATCGGACCTTTCGCCGACATCACCATCGCTTCCGGAAATCGCCGGTGAGTAAACTCATAGTTGAGAAATCCCTCTCGATTGTCCGGCAATTTTGCCTTGGCCCGTGTTCCGAAAACGTGTATTAGTAACGCCATAAGAGGCGCAAGCCCACACACGCAGGTCCGATCTCGAGAGGAGGCGTGCGAGCGCCTCCTGCTTTTTCGTCCGCATCGAGCCTCTCCCGAAACCGTCCCACGGGCTGCGAACCGGTCTTGACCGGAGGCCGGGTTCTCCTGTTCCCTCGCGCCCGGCCGGCCGCCCCGCGTACCGGCCGGGAGGGGGAGGAACCGTGATGAACCTCGCCGAACGCCTCGATGCCCGTGCCCGGGAAGATCGGCCGATCGGCATCGCCCTGATCGGCTGCGGCAAGTTCGCGACCATGTTCGCGGCCCAGGTGCGGCGGCAGCCGGGCATGCGGATCGCCGTCGTCGCCGATCTCGACCCCGGACGGGCCCGTGCCAATCTGCGGTCCGCCGGCTGGAGCGAGGCGGAGCTCGCCGCCCTGCCGGTCCTGACCGATGCCGCCGAAGCCCTGGCGCGGTCGGATCTCGAGGTGATGGTCGAGGCCACCGGCGATCCCCTGGCCGGAACCCGGCACGCGCTGGCGGCGATCGACCGGGGTCTCCATCTCGTGATGGTCAACGTCGAGGCCGACGTGCTCTGCGGCCCGGCCCTCGCCCGCCGCGCCCGCGCCGCCGGGCTCGTCTACAGCCTCGCCTACGGCGATCAGCCGGCGCTGGTCTGCGAACTCGTGGACTGGGCGCGGAGCTGCGGCTTTCCGGTGGTCGCCGCCGGCAAGGGCACCAAATATCTGCCCGCCTATCACGCCTCCACGCCCGACACCGTCTGGGAGCACTACGGCATCTCCCCCGAACACGCCGCCGCTTCGGGGATGAACCCGAAGATGTTCAACTCCTTCCTCGACGGCACCAAATCGGCCATCGAGATGGCGGCGATCGCCAACGCCACCGGGCTTTCGGTGCCACGGGACGGGCTCGGCTTCCCGCCCGCCGGGACCGGGGATCTCGCGACCGTGCTGCGGCCGCGCGAGGAGGGCGGCCGGCTGGAGGCGAAGGGGATGGTCGAGGTGGTGTCCTGTCTGCGGCGTGACGGCAGGCCGGTGGCGGACGATCTGCGCTGGGGGGTCTATGTGGTGATCGAGGCGCCGGGCACCTACACCGCCCGCTGCTTCCGCGACTACGGCATGGTGACCGATCCCGGCGGCCGCTACACGAGCCTCTGGCGACCCTATCATCTGATCGGCCTCGAGCTCGGTATCAGCGTCGCCGGCGCGGCGCTCCTCGGCGAGGCCACCGGGACCCCGGGCGGCTGGCGCGGCGATGTGGTGGCCTGCGCCAAGCGTGATCTCGCGGCCGGCGAGATCCTCGACGGCGAGGGCGGCCATCTCGTCTGGGGCCGGCTCGTCCCGGCCGCCCGTTCGGCCGGCGAAGGTCTCCTGCCGATCGGCCTCGCCCACGGGGTGCGGCTGGTCCGGCCGGTACCCGAGGGAGCGCTCCTGACCTTCGCGGATGTCGAGACGCCACCCCGGAACGAGGCCACGCGTCTGCGCGCGGAGCTCGAACCGGAAGGCGACGGATGAGCGCAGGACGCTTGTCGCCGCGGGCGCCCGGAGGCATGATCCGGGTGCCATGACCGCAGCCCGGTCCCCGCATCGCCATCTGCTCGGCATCGCCTCCCTGGGCAGGGAGGAGATCGAGGCCCTCCTCGAGGCGGCGGACGGCTTCGTCGAGCTCAACCGTCGCAGCGACAAGAAGCTTGCGCTGCTGCGCGGCCTGACCCAGATCAACCTCTTCTTCGAGAGCTCGACCCGCACCCGCACTTCCTTCGAACTCGCCGGCAAGCGGCTCGGGGCCGATGTGGTGAACATGTCGGTGGGGGTCTCGGCCATCAAGAAAGGCGAGACCCTGATCGACACGGCGATGACCCTCAACGCCATGCATCCCGACATCCTCGTGGTGCGCCATCACGACAGCGGTGCCGTCGCCCTGCTCGCCCGGCACGTCCGCTGCGCGGTGATCAACGCCGGCGACGGTACCCACGAGCATCCCACCCAGGCGCTTCTGGACGCCCTCACCATCCGCCGGCGGCGCGGCCGCATCGCCGGCCTCCTGGTGGCCATCTGCGGCGACATCGCCCATTCGCGGGTGGCCCGCTCGAACATCCTGCTGCTCACTCGGCTGGGGGCCAGGGTCCGGCTCGTCGCCCCGCCGACCCTGCTGCCGGCGGGGATGGACCGCCAGTACGGGGTGGAGACGTTCCACGACATGCGGGCGGGCCTCGAGGGGGCCGACATCGTCATGATGCTGCGCCTCCAGAGCGAGCGCATGCAGGGAAGTTTCGTTCCCAGCCTGCGCGAGTATTTCCACTTCTTCGGTCTGACCTGGGAGAAGCTCGCCGCTGCCCGTCCCGACGCGCTGATCATGCATCCCGGACCGATGAACCGGGGCGTCGAGATCGACGGGGTGGTGGCCGACGACATCGACCGCAGCGCCATTCTCGACCAGGTCGAGATGGGGGTGGCGGTCCGGATGGCCTGTCTCGATTTCCTCACCCGCGATCTGCGGGCCGCGGCGGCATGACCCGGCCCGCGGCCTTTCTCGGCTGCCGGCTGCTCGATCCGGAGAGCGGCCGCGACGAGATCGGCGGGCTGCTGGTGCGGGACGGGCGGATCGCCGATCTCGGCCCGCATCTCCGTGCCGAGGGGCTGGCCGAGGATGTCGAGACGATCGACGCCACGGGGCTCTGCCTCGCCCCCGGCCTCGTCGACATGCGGGTGCGCCTCGGCGAGCCCGGAGCCGAACATCGGGAGAGGATCGACAGCGCGGTGGCGGCGGCCGCCGCCGGCGGCGTCACCAGCCTCGCGGCCCTGCCGGACACCAGCCCGCCGCTCGACGATCCGGCGATGCTCGAATTCGTCGCCCGCCGGGCACGCAAGCTCAAATCGGTCAAGGTCCACCCCTACGCCTGCCTGACCCGCGGCGGCGAAGGTCGCCAGCTCGCCGAAATGGGCCTGCTGCGCGAGGCCGGGGCGGTGGCCTTCACCGACGGCGGCCGGGCGGTGGCCGATGCCCGGGTGATGATGCGGGCGCTCGCCTACGCCACCGCCTTCGATGCCCTCGTCGTCCAGCATCCGGAGGAGCCGGCGCTCGCCGCCGGCGGGGCCATGAACGCGGGACCGGTCGCCACCCGCCTGGGCCTGCCCGGGATCCCGCCCTGCGCCGAGGTGATCGTGATCGAGCGCGATCTGCGCCTCGTCGAGGCCACCGGCGCCCGCTACCACCTCGGCTGCATCTCCACCGCCGCTTCGGTGGATGTCGTGCGCCGGGCCAAGGCGCGGGGGCTGCCGGTGAGCTGCGGGGTGACCCCGCACCATCTGCTGCTCACCGAGGCCGAGGTCGAGGGATACCGCACCTATGCCAAGGTCTCGCCGCCTCTCAGAACGGAAGAGGATCGCGCGGCCCTGATCGAAGGGCTCGCCGACGGCACCATCGACGTGGTGGCCAGCGATCACACGCCGCAGGATCAGGACAGCAAGCGGGTGCCCTTCGCCCAGGCCGCCTTCGGGGTGGTCGGGCTCGAAACCCTGCTCGCCGCGGTTCTCGAACTCTGGCACGACGGCCGGATCGGCCTCCCGGCGCTGCTCGCCACCCTCACCTCGAAACCGGCGGCGCTGCTCGGCCTCGAGGCGGGACGGCTGGCCATCGGCGCCCCCGCCGATCTGCTGCTGTTCGACCCGGGCGCCCGCTGGACGGTGACCGAGGCGGGGCTGCGTTCGCTTGCCAAGAACACCGCCTTCGAGGGGCGGGAGTTCCGCGGCCGGACGGTGCGGACGCTGGTCGACGGGCGGGCCGTCTTCATCCGCGAGGAGCCGGGACCGGGCTGATCGCCCGCTCCGCGCCACAGGCCGCGAGCGGGCGCCGCGGAAGCCCGAGATGCGCGTTGACCATGAAGCGGGCGAAGACGCGGGCCGGCAGATCGCCTCCGATGAGCCCCTTCATCGGACGATCGTCGTCACGCCCCACCCACACGCCGACCACGTAATGGGCGGTGAAGCCGACGAACCATGCGTCACGGTAGTTCTGGCTGGTTCCCGTTTTTCCGGCCGTCGGATGACCGCCCATGAAGGCGGCTCGCCTGCCGGTCCCGCGCCGGACCACCTGTTCGAGCACGCGGACCAGGGCACAGAGCCGTGCCCGGTCCACGGCCGGGGGATCCGGCCGCGGCGGTTCGATGGGGAGAAAACCGCCCCGCCGGTCCCGGAGCGCCTCGACCAGCCGGGCCCGGACGGGCCGCCCCCCGTTGGCGAAGGTGGCGAACAGTTCCACCAGGTCGCGCAGCGTCGTCTCCCCGCTGCCCAGGGCGAGGGTGGGATCGTCCGGCAGCTCGCCCTCGTAGCCGAGACGCCTCGCGAGCTCCCGGATCCGCCAACGTCCGATCCGCTCCGCGAGGCGCACCGTCGCCACGTTGCGGCTGTCCACGAGAGCCTCCCGGATCGGGATCGGCCCGAGATGGCGACGGTCGATGTTGCGCGGTCGGTATCCCCGGATCTCGAACGGGGCGTCCTCGACGAGATCGTCGAAACGGGCCCCCGCCTCGAGCGCCGCGAGATAGACCAGGGGCTTGAAGGCGGAACCCGGCTGCCGCCGGGCGCGGTCCACCCGGTTCCAGGGGGAACGCCGGTAATCGGCCCCACCGACGAGCGCCCGTACCGCGCCGTCCGGGCTCATGGCGATCAGGGCGATCTGGTCGAAACCGTAGCGGTCACGCTCGCCGAGGGCTTCCTCGACCGCGAGTTCGGCGTAGAGCTGGAGCTCCGGATCGATCGTGAGATAGGCGACGAACGGACGATCACCGAGGATCGCACGGTAGCGTGTGCGCATTTCGGCGACCGCGGCATCGCGCGCATAGAAGCGCCGTGGCGGCGGCCAGCTTTTGTATCGCGGCCGGCAGCGTCCACCCTTCGCCCGCTGCCGGGCCACCCGCCGTGCCCGCTCCCCGCCGTACGCCCGCAGGAGCAGGGCCCGGGCCTCCTGCGACAGACGGCGGAGGTCCGTCCGCGGATTGCGACGGGCGGGAGCCTTGAGGGTGCGGACCAGCAGCGCCGCCTCCAATCCCGTGAGACAGCGGGCCCGGACTCCGAAATATCCCCGGGCGGCGGCTTCCACACCGTAGAAATCGTACCCGAAATAGGCGTGGCTCATGTAGAGCTCGAGCAGCTCGGCCTTGTCCAGCTCCCAGTCGAGATAGAGGGCGAGCGGGATTTCCTCGAGCTTGCGCGCGAGGGTGCGCCCCGGGTGGAGATAGACGTTCTTCACGAGCTGCTGGGTCAGGGTACTGCCCCCGCCGCCGCCCGAGCGGAGAAGGCCTCCGAGCGCCCGCCCGATTCCCCGCCAGTCGATGCCCGAATGGACGAAAAAACGCCGATCCTCGTCGAGCAGCAGCAACTCGACGAAGACGGGAGCGATGTCGCCGAGGCGTGCCGGCAGCGGAAAGACGAGGGTCGCGTCCCAGGGGCGCAGCCCGTCGAGCCCCCGCTCGGCCACCAGGCTCGCCCGGTGGACGAACTCGGCCGTGCGCTCCGGTTCGGGAAGCCGCGCCCGCAGATGAAGGACCGCCCAAAAGACGAGGGCGAGGGCGAGGATCGCGACCGTCTTCATGGCGTCCTTCCGATGCGCCGATCGCTCCGGAAGGCGCGGCCGGGGAGCGGAGCCCCCCGCGTACCGCCGCTACTTGACGACCGTCACCGGACAGTCGGCGAGCTGGATCACCTTGTGGGAGACGCTGCCGAGGAGCAGCGCGCCGAGATCGCCGAGGCCGCGGGTGCCCATGACGATCAGATCGGCGCCCACCCGCTTCGCCTCCTCCAAAAGCGCCTCGGCCGGTTCGCCGGTGAGGGCCATCCGCCGCACCTTGCGGGCACCCGCGTCGCGGGCGAGGAGCTCGGCGTCGCCCATGATCTTGTCGCCGAGAGCGGCGATGATCTTGGCGTCGAGATCGTTCTCGGAGGTCGTCGAAAGGATTCCGGGACCGAGGGATTTCGGCGGCTCCGGCTCCACCAGATGCTCGATCTCGGCCATCCGCCGCAGCGGCTCCGGGATCCTGCGATTGACCAGGACATGGGCGATCACCAGCTCGGCGTCGTAACGGGCCGCGAGATCGCCGGCCAACTGCGCGGCCTTCTTGGCGTGCTCGGAACCGTCGGCGGCCACCAGAATCGTCTTCAGCATGCCGTTCCTCCCGAAATGCGGCCGGTTGCGGACTGTTCTCGATCCGAGCTTATCACGTTCGCGCCGAAGAGGCGCCCGCCGGCTCCTCCGCCGTCCGCCACAGGGCGAAGGCGGCGAGGGCGGCGAGACCGAGGGCGAAGAGGGCGTTCCAGGCGGCGATGGAAAGGCCGAGGAAGATCGCCGCCGGTCGGTCGCAGCGGGGAGCGGTGGCGAGGAGCTGCGCCTTGAGCTCGGCGAGGCTGCCGGCCGGGCCGCTCGCCGCACAGCCCGCCGGCAGGGCGAAGATTCCGGCCTCCACCCCGGTGTGGAAGAGAGCGATGCCGGCATCCAGCAGATAGAGCAGGAGGGCGAGGGCGAGGGCGGGGCCGAGCAGGCCGGAGAAGAGACCGAGGCCGAGCACCGCCACCGCCGCCATGTAGGGGTAGCGCTGGTAGAGACAGAGCTCGCAGGGTTCGAGCCCGAACCCGTATTCCATCACATAGGCGGCCCCCAGCCCGGCGGCGGTGACCAGCAGCAGGAGCAGCGCCAGGGAGGATCGGGAAAGCGCCATCGGCCGTTCCTCAGATGAACTTGAGGGCGGCGAAACCGCCGATCAACAGCAGCAGGAAGGCGGTGGTCAGCCAGCCCAGGCGACGTTCGATGAACCCGCGCAGCGGCGGGCCGAACCAGTACAGCAGCGCCGCCTCGAGAAAGAACCGCAGCCCGCGGGTGGCGACCGAACCGAGGATGAAGGGCAGCAGCGGATACCCCACCACCCCGCTGGCGATGGTCACCACCTTGTAGGGGAAGGGGGTGAGGCCGCCGATCAGCACGATCCACAGGCCCCAGTCGAGATAGAGCCGGCGGAACCGTTCGAACTCCTCGGCATAGCCGTAGAAATCGAGCACCGCCCGGCCCACCGTCTCGAACAGGAAGGCGCCGATCAGATAGCCGAAGACGCCGCCCACCACGCTCGCCACGGTGGCGATCAGCGCGATCCGCCAGGCCCGCCGCGGCCGCGCCAGGACCATCGGCAGGATCATCACATCGGGCGGGACCGGAAAGAAGGAGCTTTCGGCGAAGGCCACCGCCCCGAGCCCCCATTCCGCCCGGGGCCCGGCGGCCATGCGCATCGTCCAGTCGTAGAGTTTCCGTATCACCCGCGGACTCGCCGTCCTTCGCCGTCGGCAGGCCCATCTGCCTACATGGCCGGAAGCTCCCCCACAAGACGGGAGATTGCCGGAACCGTACCCGAAAGCGTAGAACCGGGCGCGGACAACAACCCGTGATCCTCCCTCGCGTTCTTCCGGAGCCCGTTCCATGCCCGTCGAAGCCTTCTCGATCCCGGTCGTCGCCCTCGTCCTCCTGCTCCTGCTGCTGCTCTTCATGGGCATCAAATCGGTACCCCAGGGAGAGGAATGGACGGTGGAGCGGTTCGGCCGCTACGTGCGCACCCTGCGACCCGGCCTCAATCTCATCGTCCCGTTCCTGGATCGGGTCGGGGCCCGGATGAACATGATGGAGCAGGTGCTCGACGTGCCTTCCCAGGAGGTGATCACCCGCGACAACGCGCTCATCACCGTCGACGGGGTGGTCTTCTCCCAGGTCCTGGACGCCGCCCGGGCCGCCTACGAGGTGCGCGATCTCCAGCGGGCGATCCTCAATCTGACCATGACCAACATCCGGACCGTGATGGGTTCGATGGATCTCGACGAACTGCTCTCCAAGCGCGACGAGATCAACGCCCGGCTGCTGCAGGTGGTGGACGAGGCGACCGGTCCCTGGGGCGTCAAGGTGACCCGGATCGAGATCAAGGACATCACCCCGCCCCAGGATCTGGTCGAGGCGATGGGCCGCCAGATGAAGGCCGAGCGCGACAAGCGCGCTCAGATCCTGCTCGCCGAGGGTGAACGACAGTCGGCCATTCTCAAGGCCGAGGGGGAGAAGCAGGCGGCGATCCTCGAGGCCGAGGGACGCAAGGAGGCGGCGAACCGCGACGCCGAGGCCCGCGAGCGGCTGGCCCTGGCCGAGGCCCGGGCCACCGAGATGCTGTCGCAGGCGCTGGCCGGCGGCGATGTGCAGGCGATCAACTACTACGTCGCCCAGAACTATCTCACCACCCTCGCCGAATTCGCCAAGAGCCCCAACCAGAAGACCCTGATCCTGCCGGTGGAGGTGACCGGCGTCCTCGGCTCGCTGGCCGGCATCGCCGAACTCGCCCGGCAGGCGGGGGGCGGCGCGCCCGCCGCCCGTCCCGCTCCCTGGGAGGGAGCCGGACGGGAATGAACGTCCTGTTCTGGTACTGGTGGGCCTTCGCCGCGCTCCTCCTGGTGGTCGAGATCTTCGCCCCGGGCTTCGTCTTCCTGTGGCTCGCGGTGAGCGCCTTCCTGACCGGGGCGCTCCTCTGGTTCCTGCCCGGTCTCGGCTGGCAATGGCAGCTCCTCTCCTTCGCCGGGCTGGGGCTCGTCACCGTCTTCGGCTGGTTGCACATCCAGCGCCGTTTCCGCCGGCTGCGGGCCGGCGAGGGAACGGCCCCCCTCAACCGGCGCGGCGAGCAGCTCCTCGGACGGGAGTTCCCCCTCGTCGGCGCCATCGAGGGCGGCCGCGGCAAGGTGCGGGTGGGGGACACCGTCTGGCCGGTCACCGGCCCCGACCTTCCCGCCGGCAGCCGGGTCCGGGTGATCGGCGTCGAAGGCACCCGCCTGCGGGTCGAGGAGGCCGGCCGCGAGCCGGGATCGGGGGGCGCTTGACCGGCGGTGGCGCCCACCTAGACTGCCCGATGTGCCCCTGTGGCGGAACGGGTAGACGCGGCAGACTCAAAATCTGCTGCCCGCGAGGGCGTGCTGGTTCGAGTCCGGCCAGGGGCACCAGAGATCTCGCCCTGTCCGCGGGAGGTGCGCGATGATCGGCCTCGAAGCCCTGGCGGCGCTGGCGCAGCGGGCCGAAAGCGACGGCCGGCGGTTCTGGCGCAAGATGGCGGCGGTTTTCGCCCGCATCCCCTTCGCCGAGGAGATCACCGCGGCCTGGCTGTGCGCCCGCGATCCGGCCACGCCACCCCGGGTCCGCCGGGTGCTGCTGGGGGCGGTCGCCTATTTCGTCCTCCCCGCCGATCTCGTGCCGGATCTTCTCGCCGGCATCGGCTTCACCGACGATGCGGCGGTGGTGGCGCTGGTGGTCTCCACCCTCGGTCGCCACATCCGCCCCGAGCATCACGAGGAGGCCGCCCGCCGGTTGCGACGGCTCCGCGAGGAAGGCTGACCACCCCGGCGACGGCGCGGGATGCGCGACGAAACGGGGATGCTTGACGGTTGACCCGCCCCGAGCCCGGTGGGTACCGTACCGCCACAGAAACGAAAGGGCCGGCCGGAGGCGACGGCCGGTCCCGTGGAGAGGAGGCGGAGGATGAAGAAACTGCTCTTTGCCGCGGCCGGCGTCGCCGGACTGCTCGCCGCGGCATCGTCGGACGCGGCCGAGCGCTGGGACATGCCGATGGCCTATGCCGACAGCAACTATCACACCCAGAACGGCAAGCGCTTCGCCGAATGCGTCAAGATCGGCACCGGCGGTGCCCTGGAGATCGTCGTCCACGGCGGCGGCTCGCTGTTCAAGGGCAACGAGATCAAGCGGGCGGTGCAGACCGGCCAGGCGCCCATCGGCGAGCGGCTGCTGTCCGCGCATCAGAACGAGAACGCCGTCTTCGGCTACGATTCGGTGCCCTTCCTCGCCACCTCCTACGAGGATTCCAAGAAGCTGTGGAAGGCGGCCCGACCGGTCATCGAGAAGGTGCTGGAGGAGCAGAACCTCGTCCTGCTCTATTCGGTACCCTGGCCGCCCCAGGGCATCTACACCAAGAAGCCGCTGAGTTCGGCGGCCGACATGGAGGGGGTGAAGTTCCGCGCCTACAACGCCGCCACGGCGCGGCTGGCCGAGCTCATGGGCGCGCAGCCGGTCCAGATCGAAGCCGCCGAGCTCTCCCAGGCGCTGGCCACCGGCGTCGCCGAGAGCTTCATCTCCTCCGGTTCCACCGGCTACGACCGCAAGGTCTGGGAGCACCTCGAGTATTTCTACGACGTCCAGGCCTGGCTGCCGCGGAACTACGTCTTCGTCAACAAGCAGGCCTGGGAGAGCGTCGACGACGCCACCCGCAACGTGCTCGAGGCCTGCGGCTACATGGCGGAAATCTCCGGGACCCTCGAATCCGAGCTCCTGGCCGGCTGGTATCTCACCCAGCTCGCCGCCAACGGCATGAAGGTGCAGGCGCCCGGCGAGCAGCTCGCGGCCGATTTCAAGAAGATCGGTGAGCAGATGGCCGCGGAATGGCTGGAAGCCGCGGGCGAGGCGGGCAAGCAGATCATCGACACCTACCGTTCCATGTGACGGACGCGGGGGCGGGCGGCCCCGCCGCCCGCCGGCCCGCCGCCCGGAGGACACCGGGCCTCCCGGCGAACGGGGGAGACGTCTTTTCGTGCGACGCTTGCTGGACGGGTTCTATACCGTCTGCGGGGTGATCGGTGCCGGCGCCCTGCTGGTGCTGCTGCTGATCATCCTCGCCCAGATCTTCGCCCGCTGGCTCGGCCTGACCTTTCCCGGCTCGACCGACTACGCCGGGTATTTCATGGCCGCCTCCTCCTTCTTCGCCCTCGCCTACGCTCTCAATCACGGCGCCCACATCCGGGTGAGCCTGGTGCTCGGCCGCCTCCGGGGAAGGGCGCGGCGGCTGGGCGAGCTCTGGTGTCTCGCAATCGGCAGCTTCCTCGCCTGGTACTTCGCCTTCTACGCGGTCAAGGCGGTGCGCGTCTCCTATCTCATCAACGACATCAGCCAGGGCCAGGACGCCACCCCCATCTGGATTCCCCAGCTTTCGATGGCGATCGGCACGATCGTCTTCGCCATCGCCCTCACCGACCATCTCCTGCGCATCGCGGCGGGCGGCGATCCGCGGGTCGGGGAGAGCGGGGCGGTCGAATAGCCATGGACGAATTCTGGCTCACCATCGTCTTCCTGTTCACCCTCTTCTTCCTGCTGGGCACCGGGGTCTGGGTCGGGCTCGCCCTGCTGGGTGTGGCGCTGGTCGGCATGGAGCTGTTCACCACCCGGCCGGCCGGCGACGCCATGATCACCACCATCTGGACCTCGAGCTCGTCCTGGGCGCTGACCGCGCTGCCGCTGTTCATCTGGATGGGCGAGATCCTCTTCCGCACCCGCCTGTCGGAGGACATGTTCAACGGCCTCGCCCCGTGGATGGCCCGGCTTCCCGGCCGCCTGCTGCACACCAACATCGTCGGCTGCACCGTCTTCGCCGCCGTCTCCGGCTCCTCGGCGGCGACCGTGACGACCATCGGCAAGATGTCGATTCCCGAGCTGCGCCGGCGCCGGTATCCCGAGCACATGATCATCGGCACCCTGGCAGGGGCCGGCACCCTGGGACTGATGATCCCGCCCTCGCTGACCCTCATCGTTTACGGGGTGACGATCAACGAATCGATCTCCAAGCTGTTCATCGCCGGCATCCTGCCGGGCATCCTGCTGGCCAGCTTCTTCATGGGCTACGTGGCGATCTGGTCGCTGCTCCATCGCGACGCGGTGCCCGGCGAGCCGGTCCTGCCGCTGCGGGAGAAGATCGCCCGCTCGCGTCACCTCCTGCCGGTGCTGCTGCTGGTGCTCGGGGTGCTGGGCTCGATCTACTTCGGCTTCGCCACCGCCACCGAGGCGGCGAGCTTCGGCGTCGTCGGCGCCCTGCTGCTGGCGGCGAGCCAGGGGGCCCTGAGCTGGAACGCCTTCGTCGAGAGCCTGATGGGGGCGGTGCGGACCTCGGCGATGATCGCCCTCATCCTCATGGGCGCCGCCTTCCTCGCCCTGGCGATGGGCTTCACCGGCCTGCCGCGGGCGCTGGCGGAGTGGATCGCGGCGATGGAACTGTCGCCGATCGCGCTGATCGCCGCGCTCACCGTCTTCTACATCATCCTCGGCTGCTTTCTCGACGGCATCAGCTCGGTGGTGCTGACCATGGCGGTGGTGGAGCCGATGATCCGGACCGCCGGGATCGACACCATCTGGTTCGGCATCTTCATCGTCGTCGTCGTCGAAATGGCCCAGATCACCCCCCCGATCGGCTTCAACCTGTTCGTCCTCCAGGGGATGAGCGGCCACGAGATCAACTACATCGCCAGGGTCTCGATTCCCTTCTTCCTGCTGATGGTGCTGATGGTGGTGGTGCTGGTCGCGTTTCCCGAGATCGCCACCTTCCTGCCGGAGACCATGCGCCGGGCCCCGGGCGGCTGAAGGGCGGGGCTTGGCGGCGGCGGCGGCGGGCCCATATGCGGCCCATGACCGACCCCGTCCGCCCCTTCGATCGTCGTCTGCTGCGGCTGCGCCGGGAACGCGCCGCGCCGCGGCTGCGGACCGGCAGTTTCCTGCACGAGGAGATCGCCGCCCGCCTGCTGGAACGGCTGGCGGAGATCCGCCGCCCGCTGCCGCGGGTGCTGGAGCTGGCCGCCGCCTGCCCGCGGCTGACCGCGGGGCTGGCCGCCCGGGAGGGAACCGAACTCGTTCTCCGCCTCGACAATGTGCCGGCCCTGCTCGCCGGAAGCGGGCCGGCGGTGGTGGCGGAGGAGGAACTGCTGCCCTTCGGCGCCGATCGTTTCGACGCGGTGCTCGGCATCATGAGCCTGCACAAGGTCAACGATCTTCCCGGTACCCTCGCCCAGATCCGCTACTGCCTGAAGCCCGACGGTCTGCTCCTCGCGGCCTTTCCGGGCGGCGGGACGTTGCGCGAGCTGCGCGAGGTGCTGCTGCTGGCGGAGCTCGAATGTCTCGGCGGCGCGGCGCCGCGGGTCGCTCCCTTCGTCGATCTCGCCGATGCCGCCGCCCTCCTCCAGCGGGCCGGTTTCGCCCTGCCGGTGGCCGATCGCGAACCGATCACCGTCCGCTATCGGGAGCCGCTGCGTCTGCTGCGGGATCTGCAGGCGATGGCGGAAACGGGGGTGCTCGCCGCCGAGGCGCGCCGCCCCCTGCGCCGCACGGTATTGATGCGGGCGCTGGAGCTCTACCGGGAGCGCTTCGCGACCGAGGACGGTCGGGTTCCGGCCACCTTCGAGATCCTCTTCCTGACCGGCTGGAAACCCCATCCGAGCCAGCCCCGACCGCTCCCGCCGGGCAGCGGCGAGATCGATCTCGCGGCCCATCTCGGCCGCCCGCCGGGCGGCGGTCAGTGCTCCCGAACCTCCGGCAGCGCCGGCGGCTCGAAGCGGGCGGCGAATTCGGCGCAGCCGTCGAGGCCCGGGGCCCGCATCACGTTGCGGAACTCGAAATAGATCACCTCGGGCGCCGCCGTCGCCGACCGGCGGAACAGGAAGACGTCGAGGATGCAGCCGGTGAAACTGTAGCGCCAGTATTCGGCCGGCGGCTCGCGCCGGCGCAGATCCGGCCGCCCGAGCAGGCGCTCGAGCTCGGCGGGCCGGGTGCCGACCAGGATCACCCGAGGCGGCAGCTCCGGGAACATCTCCACCGGTACCGCGATCCGGGCCGCCCGGGCCGCCGGCCGTGCGTCGGCCGGCGGGGGTGCCTCGCGGCCGGCACAGGCCGCGAGGAGCAGGAGCGCGAACAGGGCGACCGGGCGAAGACGGCGAAACCCGGGCCGCTCGGCGACCGCCGAGAGGGTGGACGGCATCGCCGGTCTCCGCCCGAGACCGCGAACCGATGGCGCGCGCGCCGCCTCAGGACGCGGCTTTGGCGGCCGGGGCCGGCCGCTTCGTCTCGCCCTTTTCGTCCAGCATCGAGATGGAGCCGGAAATGCGGCCACCGCGTTCGATCTCGAGCTCGCCGTAGCGGACGTTGCCGGTGACCTTGCCGGTACTGCGGATGAGCAGACGGTTGCGGACCGTGAGCTCGCCCTCGTAGACGCCGCTGATCTCGGCTTCCTCCACCGAAGCCTTGCCGGCGGTGAACTTGCCGGTCTCGGTGATCTCGATCGCCCGGGTTTCCTTGAGGGTGACCTGGACGCTGCCCTCGACGATCAGCCGGTCGCAGGCCTCGATCTCGCCCGACAGGCTGATGCCCTGGCCGACGATCAGGCGCTTGCCCTCGGCGGGCATGGATGCGGATTTGTCCCCGGCCGCCGGCGCCGTCGGCAGATCCACCTGGCGACGAGGCAGATCCGGCTTGGCCATCTCGGGCTGCGGTCGGGCGGCGGAGGGATCGGCCGGCCGGTCCGCCGGGCGCATGGGTTCGTGGTCCTTCTTGCGAAACATCTGGATCACCTCAACGTTCGCGTCACCAAGGGGGTTCGGGACCGACATCGCGGCGGGATGCCGGAAAGGGCCGCAGGCACGATCAGCTTTAGACACAAGGCCGGGCCTCGTCAAACGCCGACCGTGGGCGGCGATCCGTTCCGAAGTTATCACCTGGCGGGCTTCTTAGAAAGCCCATAACTCGCGTAATAGGCGAATTCTCTCCGGCGCCTTTCCGCCGCACCCTCCCGAAGCTGTTTCTCGCCGCGCGCACATGCGCTAGCTTGCCGGCGCGGGCTCCGCCCCCGGCGTATCGCGCGCCGTTCGGTGCCGAGGCCGCTCGATCCTTCATCCACCGAGAGGATTCCCGGAGATGACCCGCCCCTGGTGCGTTTTCGTGCACACCAACGAGAAGCAGTACATCGGCGCCCTGGTTTCCGCCTATTCGATGCGCCGCCAGTCGCGGGATCCCGACGCCTTCGAGGTCCGGATCATCGCCCATGCCGACTATCCCTTCTTCGATCGGTACGAGGGCCGGCTCTATCTGCGGGACGGGTCCTGGCGGCCCTGGCTGAACGATGATCTGCAGTCCTTCACCCCGCTCCGCTTCATGCCCCCCGAGCTCATGAATTACGAGGGTCGGGCGGTGGTGGTCGATCCCGACATCTTCGCCGTCGGCGACGTGCTCGAGCTGTTCCACCGCGACATGGGCGGCAAGGCCATCATGTGCCGCACCCACGACGGGGTGAAGCTCGCCGTGCGCGGCCGCTACGCCAGCTCGGTGATGCTCCTCGACTGCGCCAGGCTCGGCCACTGGAAGGTGGAGGAGCAGTTCGGCAAGCTGTTCAGCGGCGAGCTCGACTATCGGAACTGGATGGGGCTCGAGAGCGAGGATCCGGCGACCATCGGCGCACTGGAGCCGGAGTGGAACGATTTCGACAAGCTCACCGCCGACACCAAGATGCTCCACACCACCCGGCGTTCCACCCAGCCCTGGAAGACCGGCCTCAAGATGGATTACCTGCCGGTCGAGCATTTCCGGCCCTTCCCGCCGTTCGGCTGGCTGATGCGGGCGCGGCGCGTCCTGTTCGGTCCCTACGGCCTGCTGCCGCGCTACCGCAAGCATCCCGATCCCAATCAGGAGGCGCTGTTCTTCGGCTATGTGCGGGAGTGTCTCGAGAAGGGGATCCTCACCGAGGATCTCCTGCGCGAGCACATGGCGAAAAAGCACATCCGGCCGGACGCCTTCGAGGTGGTGGAGCGGGTCCCGGGCGTCGACGCGGTTCTCGAGCGGCTGCGCCTGCCCCGGGCCGCCTGAGGTCGCGCCCCGTTCAGCTCACCGGCTGGCTGCGGGCGAAATCCCAGTAGAGCTCGCGGGCCCGGCGGCAGATCGGGCCGACCCGGAGTTCGCGATCCTCGATCCGGGTGATCGGCAGGACCTTGCCGTAGTTGCCGGTCGAGAAGATCTCGTCGGCCTCCATCACCTCGCGGCGGGTGAGGGTGGTCTCGATCACCTCGATGCCGTCGCCACGGAGCAGCTCGATCACCCGCTGCCGGGTGATGCCGTTGAGGAAGGTGCCGTTGCAGACCGGGGTCAGCGCCACCCCGTCGCGGGCGATCCAGAGATTGGCGGTGGCCAGCTCGGCGACGTTGCCGCAGGGATCGAAGGTGATGCAGTTCTGGAAGCCCCGCCGCATGGCCTCGGCCAGCGCCCGCTGCATGTTGGGATAGAGACAGCTCGCCTTGGTGTCGGTGGGCGCGGCGTCCCGCGCCGGCCGGCGGAAGTCGGAGAAGCACACCGTCGTCCCGCTCGCATCCGGCATCGCGAGCCGGTGGATGGCCAGCGCGAAGCGGGTCGAATCGGCTTCCGGAAGGACGAAGCCGCGGGTGGCGAAGAACATCGGCCGGATGTAGAGGGCCGAACCCGGGGGGAACTTCCGCACCCCTTCGCGACAGAGGGCGACGATCTCGGCGACCTCCATCGTCGGCCGGAGCAGCAGCCCGCGGGCGGAATCGACCAGCCGGGCGCAGTGTCGGTCGAGATCCGGCACCGTGTCCTCGAACGCCCGGGCGCCGTCGAACACGACGCTGGCCATCCAGAAGGCGTGGTCGAGTGGTCCGAGGATCCGCGGATCCTCCTCGTGCCAGCGCCCGTCCCACCAGACCAGTGCGTCCATTTCCGCCCTCCCCTGTCGCCCGCCACATATCCCCTGGCGGACCGTCACCGCAAGAGGAACCGCCAGCGAGGCCTTGCAAGCCGCCAAGCCGCGTGTCAACAATCCCGGCCATGTTCGCCGGCCACGGACGAGGCGGCGGAAGGCTGGTGTCGGAAGGTTTCGGCTCGCTGCTCCGCTGCCCGGATTGCGACCTCCTGCAGGTGCTGCCGCCGCTGCCACGGGGAGGCACGGCGCGTTGCCGCCGCTGCCGGGCGGTCCTGGCCCGACGACGCCGCCACGGTCCGGAAAACGCCTATCTCCTGACCCTGGCGGCGGCACCGCTGTTCCTGATCGCCAATCTGTTTCCCTTCCTGATCCTCGACTTGCCGGGCGGCGAACAGTCGAGCCGCCTGCTGTCGGCGTCCTGGGCCCTGCTCGAACACGACATGCCGGTGGTCGGCCTGCTCGTCTTCTTCCTCGTCTTCCTGGCCCCGCTCGCGGTCCTCACCGTCGATCTGCTGGTCCTCGGTCCGCTGTCCCACGGACGGCGGCTGCCGGGTGCCGCGAGATTGTTCCGCTGGGCGGAACATCTCCGTCCCTGGGCGATGCTCGACGTGTACCTGCTCGGCATCATGGTCGCCTACGTCAAACTCCGGGACATGGCGAGCATCGAGTTCGGTACCGCCTTTTTCGCATTCCTCGCCACCCTGCTGCTGCTGGTGGCCGCCGATGCGGTGCTGGAGCCGAGCCAGGTGTGGGAGCGCTTCGGTCGTCAGACACGGGCGGCGCTGGGGGCGCTGCGGTCGCTGGGCGGTCTCCTGAGCTGCCACCGCTGCCGGCAGGTGCTGCTGCCGCGCCCCCCGCCCCCCGGCCAGGAGCTCCGCTGCCCGCGCTGCGGGGCCGTCGTCCATCGCCGCGAGCCGGCCGGCATCGCCCGCTCCTGGGCCTATCTGCTGGCCGCCGCCGCCCTCTATCTGCCGGCCAACATCCTGCCGGTGATGACGGTGACCTTCCTCGGCGAGACCCGGACCGACACCATCCTGAGCGGGGTCCACGAGCTGGCGCTGGCCGGCATGTGGCCGCTGGCGGTGCTGGTGTTCTTCGCCAGCTTCGTGGTGCCGATCGTGAAGATGACCGGCCTCGCCTATCTGCTGGTGTCGGTGCGGCTCGGCCGGGGGGCGGCCCGCGGGGCCCGGACCCGCCTGCACCGCTTCATCGACTATCTCGGACGCTGGTCGATGATCGACGTGTTCGTGATCGGGCTGCTGGCGGCTCTCGTCACCGCCGGCGAATTCGCCACCATCACCCCGGAGCCGGGAGCCGCGGCCTTCGCCCTCGTGGTGGTGCTGACGATGCTGGCGTCGGCGAGCTTCGACACCCGGCTGATCTGGGATTCGCCGCGAGGAACGGATGACCGACGCGCGCCCGCCTGAGGCCGAGGAGCCGCAGCTCGCGGAAGTCGACATCCGAGAACGGAGCCGGCTCTCCGCGGTCTGGATCGTTCCCCTGGTGGCCCTGCTGGTGGCCGGCTGGCTGGTCTGGACGACCCTCGGCGCGAAGGGGCCCGAGATCACCATCCGCTTCCGCTCCGCCGAAGGCATCGAACCGGGCAAGACGACGGTCCGCTACAAGGCGGTCGAGGTGGGCAAGGTGACCGCCATCCAGATCGCCGCCGATCTCTCCCATGTCCTGGTCAGCGCCGAGCTCACCGAGGGTGCCGAGCGGCTGCTGGCGGAGGACAGCCGGTTCTGGGTGGTGCGGCCCCGGATCGGTGCCGGCGGGGTGAGCGGTCTTTCCACCCTCGTCTCCGGCGCCTACATCGAGGTCGATCCCGGCAAGGGGGCGCGGGCCGACGAGTTCGTCGGCCTCGAGGAACCGCCGCTGGTGCTTTCCGACGAACCCGGACGGCAGTTCATCCTCCGCGCGGAAGCGCTGGAGGGGATCACCCGCGGCTCGCCCATCTACTACCGCGACATCGAGGTGGGCGAGGTGCTCGGCCACAAGCTCGCCGCCGACGGGCGCGAGCTCGAGATCATCGCCTTCGTCGAGGCGCCCTTCGACCGGCTGGTGCGCGCGGACAGCCGGTTCTGGAACACCAGCGGCATCGAGATCGGCACCGGCGCCACCGGCTTCTACTTCCGCATGCAGTCGGTCCAGGCGATGCTCACCGGGGGCATCGCCTTCGGCGAGGGCAGGGGCGAACCGGCGGCGGAGGGAACCCGTTTTCCGCTCTACGCGAGCTACGCCGAGATGCGGGATTCCCAGCTCGCCGACGCCCGCGAATACCTCGTCTATTTCGACGGGTCGCTGCGCGGCCTCGAGCCGGGTGCCCCGGTCGAGTTCCGCGGCATCGAGGTCGGGCGGGTGGTGGATGTCAGCCCGCGGATCGACTACGACACCGGCGAGGTGCGGATCCCGGTCCGCCTCGCCATTCTGCCCGAACGCTTCGCCCCCCTCGGCCCGCGCGGCGAGCCGAGGCGGCCACCGGAGGGTTTCGTCGAGCGGCTGGTGGCCCGGGGGGTGCGGGCCCAGCTCAAGACCGCCAATTTCCTGACCGGGGAACTGGTGGTCGATCTCGACATCCATCCCGACGCGCCCGCGGCCGAGCTGGGAATGGAAGACGGCGTCCCGGTGATCCCGAGCGTGCCCTCGGAGCTCGAGACCATCACCAGTTCCCTCGCCGACCTTCTGACCGAGCTCTCGAACCTCCCCCTCGAGGAGCTGATCGCCGATTTCCGCACCCTCCTCGGCGATATCGACCGCCTTCTCGGGAATCCCGAGCTCGCCGGTCTGCCGGCCGCCCTCAGCGCGGCCGCCGACAGGCTGGCGAGCGTGGCCGCCGCCCTCGAGGCCGAGGTGCCTCCGACCGCGGCCGCCCTGCGCCGGGCGGCGGAGCGGGCGGATGTCGCGGTCGGCGAAGCGACACGGCTGTTCCGCGAGGCGCGCGAGGTCCTCGACCCCGACAGCCGCCTCTACCAGTCGGTGACCCGGATGACCCGGGAGACGGCCCGGGCCGCCCGGGCCGTCCGTCTGCTGGCCGAATATCTCGAGCGCAATCCGCAGGCCCTCATTCGCGGGCGCGGGCAATAGAGATGGGAGCCGACCGCATGCGTTCGATCCTCATCCTGCCGGTTTTCGCCCTGGCGCTCGTCGCCTGCGTACCGGTCCAGCGGCCGATCGACTACTATGGTCTCGCACCGCTGCCGGCGGCGGCGGCCGAGGATCCGCGGACCGCGAAGCTCCGGATCCAGGTCCGCGAGGTCTCCCTGCCGCAGTATCTGGACCGCAGCCAGATCGTCGTGCGGGTCGGCGCCAACAGGTTCCTGGTCTCCGATTCCCATACCTGGCTGGAGCAGCTCCCCGCCGCCGTGGCCCGGGTGCTGGCCGAGAACATCGGCTCGCGTCTCGGGACCCCGGCGGTCTACACCCCGTCCCAGCGGGTGCCCTACGCGCTCGACTATCTGGTCGAGATCGACATTTTCCGCCTCGATCCGTTGCGCGAGGGGGTGGTCGAGATGGATGCGCGATGGCATCTCTTCCGCGGCACCAGCCGGGTCGTCGACAGTCGCCGCCAGCGCCTCCGGATCCCGGTCGCGAAGGAGGGCTACGAGGGCTATGTGGCGGCGATGAGCGCCGCCCTCGCCAGGCTCGCCGACGACATCGCCGGAGCCATCCGCGCCCGCCACCGGCGCGCCGGTTCCTGATCCGTACCGGGATGCGGACGGAGACGAAAAGCCCACTGGGCAACCGCCGGTATCGGCTTATGCTCCGACCGGATCGGATCCGTCCCGCGACACCGGTCCGCCGCATCCTTTCGGGAAGGGAAGCATATCGATGAAGGTCGGCATTCTCGCCGGAGGCATGGGCTCGCGCCTCTCCGAGGAAACCGTGGTCAAGCCCAAACCGATGGTCGAGATCGGCGGGCGGCCGATTCTCTGGCACATCATGATGCACTATTCCTGCTACGGCCACAGGAACTTCGTCATCGCTCTGGGCTACAAGGGAGAATACATCAAGAAATACATGGTGGATTACTGTTCCCTCAACAGCAATCTCACCGTCAACCTCAAGACCGGCGACGTCGAGACCGAGGGCGGCTCGCCGCAGGACTGGGTCGTCGAGCTCATCGACACCGGCATCCGCACCAATACGGGGGGCCGCATCAAGCGACTCGCACCCTATCTCGGCAACGAGACCTTCATGCTCACCTGGGGCGACGGGGTGTCCGATGTCGATCTCGACGCCCTGCTGCGCTTCCACAGGCACCACGGCAAGCTCGCCACCGTCACCGCGGTGCGGCCGCCGGCCCGCTTCGGCCGGCTGGAGCTGGACGACAGCCGGGTGGTCAGCTTCCAGGAAAAGCCGCAGATGAGCGAGGGCTGGATCAACGGCGCCTTCTTCGTCCTGGAGCCCGGGATCTTCGACTATATCGAGGGGGACCACACCCAGTTCGAGAAGGAGCCCCTCGAGAACCTCGCCCGCGACGGCCAGCTCATGGCCTTCAAGCACGAGGGCTTCTGGCAGTGCATGGACACGCTGCGCGACAAGGTGCGGCTCGAGAAACTCTGGGAAAGCGGCAACGCGCCGTGGAAGATATGGGAATGACGCCATGAAGGTTCTGGTGACCGGCCACGACGGCTACATCGGTCATGTGCTGGTGCCGATGCTGGTCGGCCGCGGCCACGAGGTGGTCGGCCTCGACAGCTTCCTCTACGAGGACTGCGGCTTCGGCCCGAGCGAACTGACGATCCCGGCGATGCGCAAGGATGTGCGGGAGGTCACGGCGGGCGATCTCGAAGGTTTCGACGCGATTCTCCATCTCGCCGGCATCTCCAACGATCCGCTGGGCGATCTCAACCGCGAAATCACCTACGACATCAACTGGCGGGCGTCCGTGCGCCTCGCGCGCCTGGCGAAGGAAGCCGGAGTGGAGCGCTTCGTCTTCTCCTCCTCCTGCAGCAACTACGGCGCCGCCGGCGAGGATTTCCTGGACGAGACGGCATCCTTCAATCCGGTCACCCCCTACGCCGAGAGCAAGGTCTGGGTGGAGCGGGACGTGGCGCCGCTGGCCGATGCCCGGTTCACCCCGGTGTTCCTGCGCAGCGCCACCGCCTACGGGGTTTCCACCCGCCTGCGCGGCGATCTGGTGGTCAACAATCTGGTGGGCTACGCCTTCACCACCGGCGAGGTGCTGATCAAGAGCGACGGCATGCCCTGGCGGCCGCTGGTCCATATCGAGGACATCGCCCGGGCCTTCGTCGCGGTCATGGAGGCGCCGGCGGAGGTGGTACGCGGCGAGGCCTTCAACGTCGGCCGCACCTCCGAGAACTACCGGGTCCGCGAGGTCGCCGACATGGTGGCGGAGATCGTTCCCGGCGCCCGGGTCACCTATGCCGCCGACGCCAGCCCCGATGCCCGCAACTACCGGGTCGACTGCGAGAAGATCCGCCGCCTGGTCCCGGCCTTCGATCCGCGGTGGACGGTGCGCCGGGGCATCGAGGAGCTCTACGCCGCCTACCGGGCGCACGGGCTCACCGCCGAGGAGTTCCTGAGCGGCCGCTACATCCGTCTGCGCCGCGTGCGGGAGCTGCAGGAGGCCGGCCGCCTCGACGAGGGGCTGCACTGGCGGGAGGCCGCCTGACCGTGGCCCGGTCGGTCTGCCGTTCCTGCGGCGGCGGGCGGCTGGAGGTGTTCCTGTCCCTCGGCAGCCTGCCGCTTTCCGACGATTTCCTTCCGCCCGAGCGGCTCGATCGGGAGGAGCCCCGCTATCCGCTCGATGTCGCCTTCTGCCGGGACTGCACGCTGGTGCAGATCCTGGAGACGGTGCCGCCGGAGGAGCTGTTCGGCGAGGACTATCCCTATTTCTCCTCCTTCACCGACACCCTCCTCGCCCACGCCCGGGCGAATGTCGAGGCGCGCATCGCCGAACGCGGGCTCGGGCCGGATTCCCTGGTGATCGAGCTCGCCAGCAACGACGGCTATCTGCTGCAGTACTATCGCGAGCGCGGCATCCCGGTGCTGGGAATCGATCCCGCGCCGGGGCCGGTGCGGGCGGCGCGGGACAGGGGGATCGAGACCCTCCAGGCCTTCTTCGGCCGCACCCTCGCCGGGGAGCTCGCCGCCGCCGGCCGGCGGGCCGATGTGATCCATGCCAACAACGTCCTCGCCCATGTCGCCGATACCAACGGCTTCGTCGCCGGCATCGCCACCGTGCTGAAGCCCGAGGGGGTGGCGGTGATCGAGGTGCCCTACGTGCGCGATCTGATCGACCACGGCGAGTTCGACACCATCTATCACGAACATCTGTGCTATTTCTCGGTGACCGCGCTCGACGCCCTGTTCGCCCGCCACGGGCTGCATCTGAACCGGGTCGAGAGGCTGGCCATCCACGGCGGTTCGCTGCGCCTGTTCGTCGAGCATCGCGATGCGCCGGAGGCCAGCGTGAGCGGGCTTCTCGCGGAGGAGCGGGAGCTCGGGATCACCGGTTTCGCCTACTATGCCCGCTTCGGCGAGCGGGTCGCCGCCATCCGCGACCGCCTCCTCGCCCTGCTGCGCGGGCTCAAGGCCGAGGGGGCGCGGATCGTCGGCTACGGCGCCGCCGCCAAGGGTACGATCCTGCTCAACTACTGCGGCATCGGCTCCGAGATTCTCGACTATGTGGTGGACCGCAACATCCACAAGCAGGGCCGCTACGTGCCGGGGGTGCGTCTCGAGATCCAGCCGCCTTCGCGGATTCTCGAGACCCGGCCCGACTATCTCCTGATCCTTCCCTGGAACTTCAAGGACGAGATCATCGCCCAGCAGGCCGCGTTCCGGGAAGGCGGGGGCCGTTTCATCCTGCCGATTCCCGAACCGGTCGTCATCTGAGAGGAGCCCCCATGGCCGTCGATACCTGCCAGGCCTGCGGCGGCAGCCGGCTGGAACCCTTCTACGAAGTCCGGAACATCCCGGTCCACAGTTGCCTGATGGTGGACAGCCGCGAAGCCGCTCTCGCCTTCCCGCGCGGCGACCTCGAACTGGTCTTCTGCGAGGACTGCGGCTTCGTCCAGAACCGCCTGTTCGATCCCGACAAGGAGAACTACTCGCCCGACTACGAGGAGACCCAGGCCTTCTCGCCGCGCTTCATGCGCTTCGTCGAGGAGATCTGTGCCGATCAGGACCGCAAGTACCGTCTCGCCGGCAAGACGGTGCTCGAGATCGGTTGCGGCAAGGGCGAGTTCCTGGTGCGTCTCTGCGAGCTCACCGGCTGCCGGGGGATCGGCATCGATCCCGGCGTCCGTCCGGAGCGCCTGTCCTCGCCGGCACTGGAACGGATCACCTTCATCCGCGACTTCTACGGGCCCGAATACGCCCATCTTTCGGCCGACTATGTCTGCTGCCGGCACACGCTCGAGCACATCCAGCCGGTGCGGGCGTTCGTGGCCCTCGTCCGCGAGGTCATCGGCCGCCGGGAGGAGACCGTCGTCTTCTTCGAGCTGCCGGACATGAAACGGGTCCTAGAGGAGCTCGCCTTCTGGGACATCTACTACGAGCACTGCAGCTATTTCACCGCCGGCTCGCTGGCCCGGCTGTTCCGCGCCGCCGGGTTCGAGGTCACCCATCTCTATCGGGCCTACGACGACCAGTATCTGATGCTCGAGGGTCGGCCGGCGGCGGCACCGACCCGGGCGCGGCTGCCGCTCGAGGATGATCTGGAGGAGACGCGGCTGCTGGTGCGTCGTTTCCGCGAAGGAATCGCCACCCGGCTCGAAGGCCTCCGCCGCGATCTCGCCGCCTGGCAGCGGCAGCGCCGCAGGGTCGCGATCTGGGGTTCGGGCTCCAAGGCGGTCTCCTATCTGACCACCCTCGGCCTCGGCGGGGAGATCGCCGCGGTGGTCGATATCAACCCGCACAAATGGGGCAAGTTCCTGGCCGGCAGCGGCCACGAGATCGTCTCCCCCGACCGGCTGCGCGAGCTGCGTCCCGATGTGGTGGTGATCATGAATCCCATCTACACCGGAGAAATCCGCGCCGATCTCGAAACGCGCGGGCTGGCGCCCGAACTCGTGCCGCTCTGAGGCCGCGCGCTCAGCCGCCGGGCGGATGGGCGAGGGTCCGGGCGAGCGGCGGCTCCTCGGCTGCGGGGACCGTGAACCGCCCTCCGCAGATCCGGGCGTAGAGCCCCTCGACCTTCTCCGCCGCCGCCGCCCAGGTGCAGCAGCGCTCGACGAACCGGCGGGCCGCCCGACCGAGGGCCCGGGCCAGCTCCGGCCGCGAGGCCAGGGTGACGAGGGCCGCGGCGAAGGCGGCCTCGTCCCCGTCGGGAACCACGAGACCGGTACGGCCGTGCTCCAGAACCTTGGCGGAGCCGGCGCTGGCCACCACCGCCTTGCCGGCGGCCATGTAGTTGAGCAGCTTCTGGGGGATGCCGTCGCACCGGGTCCGCGGCAGGGCGGCGATGGCGCTCGCCGCCAGCCGCACCGGCAGATCCTCGAACCGATCCTCGACGACTTCGATGGCTTCGCGGATGCCGAGTTCGCGGGCCATGGGCTCGAAGGGCGCGAAGCTGGAGCTCACCGAAAGGCAGAGGGACATCTCGGGCCGTTCCGCGCGGGCGCGGGCGAACGCCCGGAGCAGCAGATCGACGTCCTGGTAGCCGGCCAGCGTACCGGTGTAGATCACCCGTTCGGGGATCTCCTCGATTCCCGGCGGCGGGGCGAGCTGGGCGACGCCGACCCCGTTCATGGCCACCACCACCCGCTCCGGCCGGCAGCCCCCTTCGGCCAGCAGCCGGTCGCGGATGTCTTCGGTGACCGCCACCACCCCGTCGGCCCGCCGCGGCAGCCGACGGTCCATCCAGCGCCCCGCCCGGGCGCTCACGGCGGCGATCGGGCCGTGCCCGTAGGTGGGCAGTTCCGATCCCAGCATGGTGTGCGCGTCGTAGACCACCGGCAGCGACCGGTGCCGCCGCGCCCAGAGCGCCACCAGCAGACCTTCGACGTGATGGGCATGGACGAGATCGAAGGGAGCTTCGCCGAGCCGCCGGGTCAGTACGGCGGCGAGTTTCGGATCGAGCAGGAGCTTGCGGAGGTTGGGGCCCGGCGGCATGGTCTCGCCGCGTCGCAGCGGCCCCGTGCGGTGGAGCGTGAAGGGCAGCGGATCGGGATCGCCGACGTCGTAGGTGAAGACCTCGATGTGATGGCCGCGCGCCGCCAGCGTTTCCGCCAGACGCTGGACGCGCAGGGGTGTCCCGCGGCGCGCCGGGAACGGGCAGGCGGCGACCATCGCGATCCGCAATCCGTCGACATGCCCTCGGCCTCCGTCACGGCGCAGGATCATGCCCGTCCTTCCCGCTTCCTCCATGTCCTTCGACTCTTATCCTGTCGGTCGAACGCCCGCAACCATGTGGCGACTTCCGATATGGGGATTTCGGCCGGCTTTCGTACCCGACAGTGCCCTGCGTAACGATGTCGCCGGGGTGTCCGTGACCCGGTGGCGCTCAGAAGCCGAGGAGGCGCGGCAGGGTGAGGGCGATTCCCGGAAAGGCGACCAGCAGCAGGAGCCGCAGAACGTCGGCGGCGAGAAAGGGCGGCAGGCCGCGAACGATGGTCGCGAGTCGCAGACCGGGAACGGTGCCCTGGATCACGAACAGGTTCATCCCCACCGGCGGGGTGATGAGGCCGAGTTCGGCGACGGTGACGACGACGATGCCGAACCACACCGGATCGTAGCCGATCGCCGTGACCACCGGGAACACCAGCGGCACGGTGAGCAGAATCATGCTCAGGCTGTCCATGAAGCAGCCGAGCAGGATGTAGAACAGCAGCAGGAGCAGCATCACCGGCAGCGGTCCGAGGCCGCTGGCCTCGATCCAGCCGACCATCGCCTGCGGCAGGCCGCTGGTCTCGATGAAATAGTTGAACACCGCCGCTCCCACCAGGATGAGAAAGATCATGCCGGTGATGCGGGCGGTCTCGAGGATGCAGTCCCCGAGCACCCGGGCCGAAAGCTGCCGCCGCGCCCGGGCCAGCAGCAGGGCTCCCGCCGCCCCCACCGCCGCCGCTTCGGTGGGCGAGAACAGCCCCGCGTAGATGCCGCCGATGACGGTGGCGAACAGCAGCGCCACCGGCCAGATCTCGCGCAGGGTGGCGATCCGCGTCGGCCAGTCCGCCGCCCGTCCGGGCGGCGCCAGCGCCGGGCGGAACCAGAGGGCGAGGCGCACCCCCAGCATGTAGAGGGCGGTCGCCAGCAGCCCCGGGAGGATGGCGGCGGCGAACAGGGCGCCGATCGACTGCTGGGTCAGGAGCCCGTAGATGACGAGCAGGATGGAGGGCGGGATCAGCACCCCGAGGGTGCCGCCGGCGGCGATGGCCGCGGCCGCCAGGCTTTCGTCGTAGCCCCGCCGCCGCATCTCCGGGAAGGCGACCCGGCACATGGTGGCGGCGGTGGCGAGGGAGCTGCCGCAGATCGCCCCGAAACCGGCACAGGCGCCGACGCTGGCGATCGCGAGGCCGCCCCGCCAGCCGCCGACGAAGGCGTTGACGCCGTTGAACAGGGCCGCCGAAAGACCGGCATGGGCGGCGAACACCCCCATCGCCACGAACAGCGGCACCACCGAGAGGGAGTAGGGGAACACGGATTCGAACGGGGCCGAGCTCATCACGAAGCCGACCGCGAAAAAGCCGTTGGTGATGCCGAAGCCGGCCGCCCCCACCAGCCCCATGGCGACCGCCACCGGGACGCGGAGGAAGATCAGCAGGATGGCGGCGAGAAAGCCGACGACGCCGAGAACCGGTCCTTCCACCGCCCGCCTCAGCGCCGTGGCTGGAAACTGCGCAGCAGCAGGCTCGTCCCCTGCATCGCGGTGATCAGCACCGACAGGGCGGCACCGAGGAGGAGCGGCAGCCAGTACCAGACCAGGGGGATGCCGAGGGTCGCCGAACGGTCGCCGTATTCCGCCACCAGCCGCGCCTGGTCGATGCCGTAGCGCAGGATCATCGCCATGAACAGGCAGGAGAGCAGCGCCGCCAGAGCGCGCAGCAGGGTCTGCAACCGGTAGGGCAGCCGCAGATGGAGCATGTCGACGGTGACGTGGCCCTCACCGGCGAAGGTGAAGGGAATCGCCAGATAGGCGGCGGCCATCACCGCGAGCTGGACGAGATCGACGATGCCGATCAGGGCCAGACCGGGCGGGCGGCCGGTGACGAGGCCCACCGTCCGGGAAAGGGCGCGCAGGCCGATGTCGGCGAGGGTGACGAGGGTCGCCCCGGCGAGGCAGGCCACCGCCACCCAGGCGAGGGCGCGCGCCCAACCGCTCAGCCGCTCGGCCATCACCACCCGCCCTCCGGAACCGGAAACGGCGCCCGCCCGGCCCTAGGTCTTTTCGAGGGCGTCGATCTCGGCGCGGAGCGCCTCGTAGATCGCTCGCGGATCCTCGACGCCCTGCTCCTCCAGCCCGGCGAGATAGGCGTCGATCATCGGGCCCAGCGTGTCCCGCCAGCGATCCCGCTCCGCTCCCGAAAGCCGGGTGACGATCCCGCCGTCGGCGAGGGCCGCCTTCTTGCCGAGATCGTCCCAGGCGTTCCACCAGGCACCGAACCTGGGAACGAGATTGTCGCCGGAAATGGAATCGATCGCCGCCCGCACCTCCTCGGGCAGGCTCTCGTAGCGCCGCTGGTTCATCACGAAATAGAAGGAGACGGTATAGGCCCGGGCATCGAGATGATAATCGACGAGCTCGGCGAGCTTGAAACTGTACATCGGATCCCAGGGCATCACCAGCCCGTCGATCACCCCTTTCTGCAGGCTCTCGTAGATCTGCGAGGGCGGCAACCCCACCGGCACCGCACCGAGATATTCGAGCATCATCTTGGTGGCGGCGCTGGGAAAGCGGATCCGCAGCCCCTTGAGATCCTCCATCGCCACCACCTGGCGGTCGCGGGTGTGGACGAGACCGCCGTTGTGGGCGTGGACGGCGAGAACCTTGACCCCGGGATATTCCACCGCGAAGAACCGGTCGTGCAGCGCCCACAGCGCCCGGGTCGCGGCATCGGCGCTTTCGGTCATGAACGGCAGATCGATCACCGAGGTCCGCGGGAAGCGGCCCGAAGGGATGCCGTGCAGCCCGTGGGCGATGTCCACCACCCCGGCCCGCACCTGGTCGTACTGCTTGGCGACGTTGCCGAGGGGCGTACCGCCGGGGAAGATCGTGACCTTGACCCGACCGTCGGTGCGCGCCTCGAGATCCCGTGCCCAGGGCTCCATGAAATCGTAGTGCATGCCGTTGCCGGTGGGCAGGAAATGGCTGAGCTTGAGCTCGATGGTCTCCTGGGCGCGGAGCACGCGGGGAAAACCGAGGGCGACCGCCGCCGCGCCGCCACTCTTCAAGGCCTGCCGCCTCGTGAACATGGTTGGCCTCCCGTCCGGGGTCGTGGTTCGGATCGCAGTCTCGGATCGCCGCGGGATCCGGTCAAGCCCTCGACGGTCGGCCCGGGAGCCGCAGCCGCCCCCCCGGTCTCACTCCTCGCAGCTCACCCCGAAGGCCGCCAGACCTTCGGCCAGATAGTCGGCCAGCAACGGCATCCCGAGGAGATATTCGGCGGTCCGGTCGTTGTGGGCCCGGCTCGCCTCCGCCTTGGCCTCCTCCCATTCCTCGGCGGTGAAGCTGCCGCGGCCCAGCCAGGTGAGGGCCACCAGCTCGATCTGCTCGTCCTCGTTGAGGGCGGCGATGAATTCCCGAAGCTCGTCGTAGGTGGGATCGTCGGGATAGTCCTGGAGCACCTCCCGCATGTCCTCGTCGGCGGGATTGGAGGCGTAATCCTCCTCGACGACTTCCTCCTTGGCGTCGAAGGCTCTGGCCTTGACGATGATGTGACAGACCTTGTCGGGATCGATGGTGATCATGACGCCCGCTCCCTCGCCCTTTTTCGAGCCCCCCGCTCGCTGCTTATTGCGATGATCGCGGCGGCAAGGCAAGAGGAGAGCCTGAAGGCGCGACATCCGCGACCACGAGGAACGCGATGGTTTTTTGCGGTGCGACGATGCACGCGTTGCGTTAAAGTCGCCGCGACTTCCCAGGCTTCGGATCCGAAGGGCCTATGACCAATCTCCAGCGCTTTCTCAACCGCGTGGCCCTGTTCCTGCTGGCGACGCTGATCCTCGTCGCCGCGGTGTACGATATCCTGTGGCGCGCCTTCATGCACAATCCGGCCCTCAACGGGCTCATTCTCGGCGTGCTGGTGCTGGGCGTCGCCTACGCGGTGCGGCGCATCATCATGCTGCGTCCGGAAGTCCGCTGGATCGAGGCCTTCCGTTCGGCGGCACCGGGCTTCTCGCTGCGGGAGCCGCCGCGGCTGCTGGCCCCGGTGGCCACGGTGCTGGGCGATCGCGAACACAGCGGCGAGGTCTTGTCGACCCTGTCGATGCGCTATCTGCTCGACAGCCTCAGCGCCCGCCTCGAGGAAAGCCGCGACATCACCCGCTACCAGACCGGACTGCTGATCTTCCTCGGTCTGCTCGGCACCTTCTGGGGCCTTCTCGAGACCATCAACGCGGTCGCCCTGGTGATCGCCGAGTTGCAGCTCGGCACCGGCGATTTGCTCGCCGTCTTCGACGATCTCAAGGCCGGGCTCTCGGCGCCGCTGTCGGGGATGGGCACCGCCTTCAGCTCCTCGCTGTTCGGCCTCGCCGGCTCGCTGGTGCTGGGCTTCATCGATCTCCAGGCGACCCGGGCCCAGAACTCCTTCTACAACGATGTCGAGGAGTGGCTCTCCGGTCTCGCCCGCCACAGCACCCGGGAGGCGCCGCCCGCGGCGGTGACCGCGGCGCCCCTGCCGGTACCCGGAAAGCCGATGCCGGCCTACGTCGAGGCCCTTCTCCAGCAGACCGCGGAAGGGCTGTCGCGCATCGAGCGGGTGCTCCAGGAGGGGGAGAAGGCGCGGGCCGTGTTCCATCAGCAGGTGGCCGCCCTCAGTCACGGCATCGGCGCCCTCAACGACCGGCTCCAGCGCGACCAGGAGGTGCTGGCGCGGATCGCCGAGGCGCAGCGGGTGACCGCCCAGAAGCTGGGCGGGGGCGACGGCTCTTCGGCCCTCGACGAGGCGACCCTCGGTCATCTCCGCAGCATCGACCGGCAGCTCGCGCGTCTCCTCGAAGAGGTGGCCCGCAGCCGCGACGAGGTCACCCGCGAACTCGCCAACGAAATCCGGGTGGTGGCGCGAACCATCGCCATCGCCGCCGGCGAGCCGCAGATCGCGGGCGAATAGCATGGCCATCGGCCGCAGCCGGACGTCGCGCGACCGGGTCGACATCTGGCCGGGCTTCGTCGACGCCCTGTCGACGCTGCTGCTGGTGATCATGTTCCTGCTGGTGGTCTTCGTCCTCGCCCAGTTCTTCCTGGGCCAGCTCCTCCAGGGCCGCAACGTCACCGTCGAACGTCTCGAGAACCGGATCCGGGATCTCCAGGAACAGCTCGATCTGGAGCGGGAGACGAGCAGCGAGCTGCGCCTCGACCTCGGCCGGGTGACCGCCGATCTGCAGGCGCTGCGGGCGGAAAAGGAGGACGTCGAGGCGCGCCTTTCCGAGAGCGAAGCCGATCGCGATCTGCTCGACCGCCAGCTCCTGCGCCTGCGGGGCGAACAGCAGGTGCTGACCCAGAGCCTGCGGGATCTGACCGGCGAGAAGGAACGGCTGGAGGAACGGCTGGGGGTGCGCGAGGAAGAGATCGCGCGGCTCGGCGCCATGCTGGAGGAGCTCCGCGGCGAGCGCGAGCGGGCGACCCTAACCGCCGAACGGGCCGAAGCCCGGGTACGCAGCCTGCGCGCACAGATCGCCGCTCTTTCCGAGCAGCTCCTCGGCCTCGGCGAGCTGCTCGACGCCAGGCAGGCGGAGATCGCGCGTCAGGGGGCGCGGATCGCCGAGCTGGGCGCGCGCCTCAATCTGGCGCTGGCGAGCAAGGTGGAGGAGCTGTCCCGCTACCGCTCGGACTTCTTCGGCCGGCTGCGCCAGGTGCTCGGCGACCGGCCCGGGATCCGTATCGTCGGCGACCGCTTCGTCTTCCAGTCGGAAGTGCTGTTCGCTTCCGGCGAGGCGGAAATCGGACCCGGCGGCCGGCGCGAGCTCGCCAAGTTCGCCGACGCCTTCGAGGAGATCATGGCCGAGATCCCGGAGGATCTGCCCTGGGTGCTGCAGATCGACGGCCACACCGACAAACGCCCCATTCACACCGCACGCTTTCCCTCCAACTGGGAGCTGTCGACCGCCCGGGCCATCGCCGTCGCCAATTTCCTCATCTCGCGCGGGATCCCGCCGGAGCGGGTCGCCGCCCGCGGCTTCGCCGAGTTCCAGCCGCTCGATCCGGGTGACAGCGAGGAGGCGTACCGACGTAACCGTCGGATCGAAATCAAGCTGACCACCCGCTGAGCGGGAAGACGCGGAGATTGCCTTCCCGCCGGCGAACCGCCACAGTCGCCGCGGACATTCGGGGCGGAGGACGCGAAGGGAGCGACCGGGCGGTGGAAAACTCGCTCCGGCGAGCCGCCGCCGGCTTCCGCCGGCCGTTCGACGCCCCCGGACCACGGGATGGGGAACGCGGTCATGGAGGACTCCCGCGAACGGCTCCGAGAGCACCTTCTCGCCTACGAGCGCCGCAGCCGCCGCAACCGGCTGCTGTGGGTGCTTTTCCTGCTCCTGGCGGCGGGCGGAGGCTGGTACGGCTACGATCGGCTGACCCGCACCGAGGCGGCGGTGGGCGAAGCGCTCGGCATCCTCGGAGGGCCGGCCGGAAAGACCGATCCGCAGAGCCTCCTCGACCGGGTCCGGGCGGCGGCCTCGGAGCTCGCCACCCTGCGCCCGCTCCCGGAGCGGCTGGCCGCCGAGCGGGCGGCTCGGGAGGCGGCGGAAGAGCGGATCGCCGAACTCGAGAAACGGATCGCCACGCTGCGGGCGGATCGCCGGGACCTCGACGCGCGGCTCGCCGCCCTGACCCGGGAGAGCGGGGCGCTGCGGGCCGAACGCGATGCCCTCGAGGCGGCGGGCGCCCAACTCGCCGCGGAACGGGACCGCCTCGAGGAGGAGCTCGCCGCCGTCACCGAGAAACTGGCCGCCGCGGAAGCCGAGATCGCCGCGCTTTCGGAGGGGCTGGCGAGGAGCCGGGAGCGGGGCGCCGCCCTCGAAGCCGAACTCCGCCGGGCGCGCGCCGAAGTCGAAGGCCTGCGCGCCCGCCTTTCCGCCCTCGGGGAGGAGCGTGAGGAGGTGGCGCGGGCGCTGGCGGAGACCGAAGCGGCCCGGAAACGGCTCGAACGGGCCCTCGCCGACGGCCGAAAGGCCCGCACCACCCTCGAACGCGAGGGCGAGCGGCTGCGCGCCCGCCTTTCCGCCCGCGAACGGGATCTCCGCCGCGCCCGACGGGAGCTCGAGATCGCCAACGCCCGGATCCGGGATCTCGAATCGGGTCTGCTCGCGCTGCAGCGCCGGGATCGGGAACGCGCCGCCGAGATCCGCGATCTGGAAACTCGCCTGGCCGAACAGACGACCCGCCTCGAACGTCTCCAGGGGCTCGAGCAGGAGCAGCGGACGACTTCGGCCGAGCTCGAGCGGGCCCGGCGGCTGCAGATCGAACTGCAGCGGGCCCTCGCCGATGCCGAACGGAAGGTCGAGCGGATGCGGAGCCGGATCCGCGAGCTCGAAGACCAGCGCGATGCCGCGCTCGGCGAGAGCCGCGAGCTCGAACGGGCGCTCGGGGAGTCCCGGGCCCGGCTGGAAGCGCTCGTCGCGGCGGAAGCCGCCGCCCGCGAGCGGGCCGACCGGCTGCAGGCCCGGCTGGCCGAGCTGGAGGACGAACGGGAAGGGCTGGGGCGCCGGATCGCCTCCCTCGAGGCGGCGCTCGGCGGCGAGCAGGCGACCGCCGATCGGCTGCGCGCCCTCGAGGAGGAGGCGGAGACCGCCCGCCGACGGCTCGCGGAAGTGGAACGGCAGCTCGCCGACACCCGCGAAGCCCTGGCCCGCGCCGAGGCGCGGATCGGCGAACTCGTCGCCGAACGGGACGCGACGCGGGCGGAGCTGGCGAGCCTCGAAAAGCGGCTGGCGGAGGCGCGCCGGACGGTCGAGACCCAGGCCGGCCTGCTCGCCGAGCAGCGGCGGCGGATCGCCGAGGACGAAGGTGAACGCCGGCGGCTGAACGGTGAACTGCTGGCGACCCGCAGCCGCATCGCCGAGCTGGAGGCGACGCTCGAACGGCTCGACCGGGCCAGGGCCGGGCTCGACGAGGAGCGGAGCCGCCTCCGGGCCGAGATCGCCGCCCGCGATGCCCGCATCGCCGAGCTGGAAACCGCCCTGGAGACGGAGCGGGCGACGCGCGCCGAAACGGAACGGAGGCTGGCCCAGCGGCAGGAGGAGATCGCCGCCCTCGGCGCCCGTCTCGCCGAAGCCGAAGCCGCGCTGGGCGAGCTCGCCCGGGCCCGGGAGGCGGCGAAGGCGGAAATCGCCGCCCGCGATGCCCGCATCGCCGAGCTGGAAGCCGCCCTGGAGACGGAGCGGGCGACACGCGCCGAAACGGAACGGAGGCTGGTCCAGCGGCAGGAGGAGATCACCACCCTCGGTGCCCGTCTCGCCGAAGCCGAAGCCGCGCTGGACCGGATGACGGCCCTGCGCGACGCCCTCGCCGCCGAACTCGAGGTGCGCAACGACCGCATCGCCGAACTCGAGGAGAGCCTGAAGCTGCGGACCGCGGAGGGCGATCGTCTCCGCCGCGAGCTCGAAGCGACACGGAGCGAGCTCGACCGGGCGCGGGCACTCGTCGCCCTGAAGGCGGTCGAGCCGGCGCCGGTCGAGCCGGCACCCGCACTCGAAGGGACCGCCGCGCCGCGCCTCGAAGCGCAGGCGGCGCGTCTCGCGGCCTATCGCCGCACCCTCGGAGAGCGGGAGGCGGAGATCGAATCCCTGCGCCGGGTTCTGCGACAACTCGGCGAGGAACTCGCCCGGGTGCGCGGCCAGCGGGAAGCCCTGCGGGCGCGGCTGCAGCAGGCCGGACTGCCGCTGCCCGACGACGAGGTGCGCGAACAGATCGTCGCCACCCTGCGGCCGCTGGACGCCGAACTGTTCGAGGCGGTGATGAAGGCCGAGGAACGTCGGATCCGCACCCTCGGCGCCATCCGCGCCTATCTGCCGGGGCCGGAGGACGTCGAGTTCCTGCGCGACGACAAGATCGTGCTGCGGAGCTCGCTGCTCTTCGACTCGGGAAGTGCCGAGCTGCGCGAAGGCGGCCGCGCCGATCTGACGGCGGTGGCGCTGCGGCTGATGCGGGCGATCGATTCCCTGCCCGCGGATCTCCCCTGGGTGCTCAGGATCGACGGCCATACCGACAGCCTACCGGTGGTCGGCGGACGCTTCCGCTCGAACTGGGAACTGTCCGCCGCCCGCGCCAGCGCGGTCGCCGAATTCCTGATCGGGCTCGGCTTTCCCCGCGACCGGCTGATGGTCGCCGGTTTCGCCGACACCCGGCCCCGGGCGGCCGGCCACGACGAGGCCGCCCGCCGCCTCAACCGCCGGATCGAGCTGACCCTCACCGCCGGCTGAGGGACGCTCAGGCGAGACAGGTGAAGTCGACCGCGTAGCGATCCCGGACAGCGGCGCCCCAGCCGCGCGGCACCCGCCGCAGGAGGACCCGTGCCTTGCAGGCGTGGGCGCGGTTCAGCAGGGTGCGAAGACGTTCGCCGGAGACGGATTCCTGCTCCGCCAGGCCCTCGTAGGGCACGGTGATCATCGGCGCCCGGATGGTGGGAAGATCGGGCAGCTCGGGGCGACGGACGTCCACCTCGATCGCCTGGAGACGGGAGAAGGGACGCAGGGCCGTGATCAGCCGCGCCACCTTGGGGGCGTACACCCCCGGCGGGATCGCGCGGAGATTGAACCCGAGCACGGCCCGCAGATCCTCGGGGATTTCCTCCAGCAGGGCGACATAGGTATCGCCGCCGTGGCGGGTCGCCAAGGTCTCGTAATGGACGTCGACCAGAGCCACCTCGCCGCCCATGCGCAGCTCGTCGATCAGCAGCCGGAGGTGGTGTTCGAGGACGAACCTGTCGAGATCGAGGAGGAGTGCCGGATCCTGCGCGGCCCGGCGCCGGTAGCGCTCGACGAGAGCGGTACTGCGCGCATCGAGGGCCAGCAGGAGGATCGGGGCGGGCACGCCCTGGCCGTCCAGCGCCGGCTCGTACTCGCCGCGGGCGGCCCGCCGCAGCTCGGCGAGGATCCCCCGGGGACGCGTGGCCCCACCCTCGCCGCTCTGCCGGCAGCGCGCCCGCAGAAACTGCCAGAGATCGCCTTCGGCCGCCAGATCCTCGGCGGCGATCGGAATCTCCTCCACGGCGGTCTCCAGGGCGGCGAGTTGCTCGTAGGTTGCGCCGGTCAGGGGCGGCCGCTGCAGCCTTCCCTGCTCGGAAAGATCCTGGGCCCCGAGTACCGCGGCGCGGATCGCCTCTTCCATGGCGGCGACGCGGGCGGCGGCGCGGGCCTCGTCGGCACCGCCGAACATGATCATGTAGCCGAGCCCGTCCTCCCGGCAGAACCGCTCGCCGGGCTCGAGCCGGCTGCGCAGCACCCGTTCGACCACGTCCCGCACCTGCGCCTCGAGCTCGCTCCAGCGTTCCCCCAGTGCGGTCCGGAGCTCGCCGAGACCGAGCAGATGGACGCGGGCCACCGGCAGGCTGGTGTCGCCCTTCGCCAGCACCTCGCGGAGGGCGCGGCGGAGGGCGTCTTCCCGCTGGGCGGCTTCGGGTCGGATCTCCTCGCTCTCGAGCGCGAGCCGGACGATGCGCCAGGCGTGCCCCCGGCCGCAGGGCACGGCGCGGAGCCGCAATCGCGTCCGCTTCCGGTCGGCGGCGGTGGCGAGTTCGACCGACGTCTCCCGCTCGCCGTCGGGATCGGCCAGCGCCGCCTCCTCCAGGGCCGCGAAGACGGGGCGGCTCGCGGGCGTCAGGAAATCCTCGAAACGGCGCCCCTCGATGCGGCCCAGCGGCCGGTCGAGAAGCTCGCCGAGCGCCCGGTTGCACTGGACCACCCGCCCGTCCCCGTCGAGCACCAGGGCGGCCGTCGCCGTGCTGTCGAGAAGGGCGTGGAACAGCCGCTCATGGTCCCGCTGGCGCTCGAGGAGACCGCGCATCTCGCGCCGCAGCTCGGCCCGTTCGAGGGTATAGGCGACGAAGCGCGGCAGCCCGACGAACAGCGGTCCCCGCTTCGGCACCCAGTCGTCGGCACCGGCGGCCAGCACCCGCGGCGCCGCTCGCGCGTGTTCGGGTTCGGCGAGAACGATCACCGGCACCTCCCCGAAGCCGGCGATCTGCCGTTCGAGCCCGAGGCGATCCTCCAGCGACAGCAGCACCGAGGCGACGAAGGCGCAGGCCGGCGGCCGGCTGCGGCATCGGGTGGTCGCGGTTTCGAGATCGGGGACGCTGGCGATCTCGAGCCGGGTCGCCTTGCCCCTGCCGAACAGGGCCTCGATCTCGGTCACCAGTTCCGACCGAGGATCGACGAGAAGAAGTTCGAGCATCGGCGCTCCGGAGGTTCGCGGAACCCGCGACGGGCGGTCCTGCCCGATCCTGGGGCGCCCGAGGTGAAGCCGACGTTAACGGCGATGCGCCGATATACGGAAAAGCGCCGCTACACGGCTTCGACGCTGCGGAACTGGAGCTCGGCGAGACGGGCGTAGAGCCCGCCCCGTGCGAGAAGTTCGCGATGGTGGCCCTGCTCGACGATCCGCCCCGCCTCCATGACGAGGATCCGGTCGGCCCGCCGCACGGTGGCCAGACGATGGGCGATGACGATCGAGGTCCGCCCCTCCATCAGCCGCTCCAAGGCCTGCTGCACCAGCCGTTCGCTTTCCGCGTCGAGGGCGCTCGTCGCCTCGTCGAGCAGCAGCAGCGCCGGATCGCGCAGGATCGCCCGGGCGATGGCGATGCGCTGGCGCTGGCCGCCCGACAGACGCACCCCCTTCTCGCCGAGGAAGGTCGAGAAGCCGTCCGGCAGCCGGTCGAGGAATTCGGTGGCGAGCGCCGCCTCGGCCGCCGCCCGCACTTCCGCGTCACTGGCCTCGGGACGGCCGTAGCGGATGTTGGTCCAGGCGTCGGCCGAGAAGATCACCGGCTCCTGCGGCACGAGGCCGATGCGCGCCCGCAGCTCGGTGGGATCGACCGCGTCCACCGCCACCCCGTCGAACAGGATGCGCCCGGCGCGGGGATCGTAGAAGCGCAGCACGAGCTGGAAGACGCTCGTCTTGCCGGCCCCGGAGGGACCCACCAGCGCCACCGTCTCGCCGGCGGCGACCGCGAAATCGAGATCGCGCAGCACCGGCCGCCCGGGGTGCGAGGGATAGGCGAAGGTGACCTGCGCGAAGGTCAGCTCGCCGCGCGGCGGCTCGGGCAGCCGCAGGGGACGGGGCGGGGCGGTGATCGCGGGTTCGGTGTCGAGGAGTTCGAACATCCGTTCGGCGGCGCCCGCGGCGCGCTGGAGGTCGCCGAAGACGTCCGACAGACCGCCGAAGGCGCCGGCCACCACCGCCGCGTAGAAGACGAAGGCGGAAAGCTGGCCGGGGGTGATCCTGCCCGCCACCACATCGTGGCCGCCGACCCAGAGGACGACGACGATGGCCCCGAAGACGAGGGTGATGACGAAGGCGGCGAGCAGCGCCCGGGCCCGCGCCCGCCGCGCCGCGGTCTCGAAGGCGGCCTCGCTTCGGCCCACGAAATCCCGGCTCTCCCGCGCCTCCTGGGTGAAGGCCTGGACGGTGCGGATGGCGTTGATCGTCTCCTCGATATGGCTGCTGACGCTGGCGATCTTGTCCTGGGCGAGCCGTGACAGGTTGCGGACCCGGCGGCCGAAGACGACGATGGGGATCACCACCAGCGGCACCACCAGGAGAATGAGGCCGGTGAGCCGCGGATCGGTGATGGTCAACAGCACCACCCCGCCCAGGAGGAGCAGCAGGTTGCGCAGCGCCTGGGTGACCCCCATCGAGATCACCGTCTGGATCACGGTGGTGTCGGTGGTCAGCCGGGAGATCACCTCGCCGGTGCGGCGGGTCTCGAAGAAGGCGGGCGAGAGCCGCAGGACATGGGTGTAGATCTGCTCCCGGAGATCGGCGACCACCCGCTCGCCCAGCCAGTTGACCAGATAGGCCCGCAGATAGGTGGCCACCGCGAGGGCCAGGATCACCACCAGCACCGCCTCGAGGGCGTGATCGAGCGCCCCCGCATTGTCGCCGGCGAAGCCGCTGTCCACCAAGAAACGCAGGCCGACCCCCAGCGACAGCACCGAAGCGGCGGCGACGATCAGGGCGAGCAGTGCGCCCGCGACCCGCAGGCGATAGGGGGCGAGATAGCGGGCGAGGCGACGGAGATGGCGGAGATCCCGCGATTTGCCGCGCCCGGCCGCTTCGGGCGACATCACCTGTGACCCGCTTTCCATGCCCCGTCCCTTCGATCTTCGGCCGCGGTTCGCGGCCCGTCCGACGGCCGCGCGGCACCGCCGGCACGACCCTTGAGTTCGGTGCCCGCCGCGGCTATATACCGGCCGCCCTGTGCGGAGGAAAGATCGGTGAAGGAAGGAATCCACCCCGATTACCACGAGATCACCGTGGTGATGACCGACGGGACGACGTTCAAGACGCGCTCGACCTGGGGCAAGGAGGGCGACGTCCTGCAGCTCGATGTCGATCCGAAGTCGCACCCGGCCTGGACCGGTGGCCAGATGCAGGTGATCCAGCGGGGGCAGGTCGAGAAGTTCAACCGCCGCTTCCAGCAGTTCCGCCGCCGGAAATAGCGAGGACGCGGCCGGAGATCGCCATGAAGATCGCCAATTCCCTGAAGACCCTGAAGAAACGCCACAAGGACTGCCGGCTGGTGCGCCGCAAGGGCCGGGTCTACGTGATCAACAAGACCAATCCCCGCTTCAAGGCCCGCCAGGGCTGAACCGCCGCCCGCGCGCCCGAACCGGAGGCCGGCAGCGGCCGGCCTTCCTCGCTTTCCGGGCCCGCAGCCGTCCCCGCGATGACAGGTCCGCGTCCCCGCAAACCGGGATCCGCGCGCGCCGCCGGCGGCAACGACCGCCGCGGTCAGGTGCAGGCGCTGCAGCGGGCGATGCGGATCCTCGAGGTGCTGGCGGAAAGCGCCTACGGGATGAGTCTCGGAGAAATGGCCGAGATCCTGGGGCTGCCGCCTTCCACCCTCCACCGCCTGCTGACGACCCTCGAATCCTCGCGCTTCGTCCGTTTCGACCCGACCGAGGGACTCTGGCAGATCGGGGTCCAGGCCTTCATCGTCGGCAGCGCCTTCGTCCGTGCCCGCGATCTCGCGCGGATCGCCCGGCCGCACATGCGGAGGCTGATGGAAGCCAGCGGCGAGACCGCCAACATCTACGTCGAGGACGGTGGTGAGGCGGTCTGCATCGGCCAGGTGGAATGCCGCCAGGTGATGCGGGCCATCGCCCGGCCCGGGGGGCGGGTGCGCATGCACTGCTCGGGAGCCGGCAAGGCGCTGCTGGCCTGGCGCAGCGACGAGGAGCTGGCGGTGATCCTGCGCAGTCACGGTCTGCCGCGGGCCACCGAACGGACCATCGACCGCCCGGCCCGGCTGCGTGAGGAGCTGGCCCGGATCCGCGAACGCGGCTTCGCCATCGACGACGAGGAACATGCGGTCGGGCTCCGCTGCGTCGCCGCCCCGGTGTTCGACGAGCAGGGTTACGCCGTGGCCGCCCTTTCCGTTTCCGGACCCCGGGCACGCCTCGACGATGCCCGGCTGGCCGAGCTCGGTCCGCTGGTGGCGCGCACCGCGCGATCCGTCACCGCCGCCTACGGCGGCCGGCGGCCGGACCGGGACGGCCGTTTCTGATCATCGTTTCTGCCTTCCATATCAACTGGTTACCCGCGTCGTTCCACGATGCGGAATCCTATCCCGAAATACTGTACGGGACCACCGAACGGCGTAGACTGAGGGGTGAAGCACCTCGGGAGGTCGCCATGACCCAGATGACCGCCGCCGAAGCCGCCGTGCGCGTTCTCGAAAGCGAGGGCGTGGAGGTTCTGTTCGGCGTTCCCGGCGCCGCCATCCTGCCCTTCTACGCCGCCCTGCGCGGCAGTCCGATGCGCCATTACCTGGTGCGCCACGAGGAGGGCGGGACCCACGCGGCGGAAGGCTACAGCCGCGCGCGGGCCGGACGGATCGGCGTCTGTGTCGGCACCTCGGGCCCCGCCGGTACCAACATGGTGACCGGCCTCTACTCGGCCCTCGCCGACAGCATCCCCATTCTCTGCATCACCGGCCAGGCCCCCCGTGACGAACTCCACAAGGAGCATTTCCAGGCCGTGGACGTCGCCGCCATCACCGCCCCGGTGACCAAATGGTCGGTCTGCGTGATGGAGCCGGCGCAGGTGCCGGGGGTGTTCCGCAAGGCCTTCCGGATCATGCGGGAGGGCCGACCGGGACCGGTCCACATCGATCTTCCGATCGACGTGCAGCAGGCCCCGATCACCTACGACCCGGCCACCGACAGGGCGCTCGAGGTGACCCGTCCGGCTCCCGCGCCGGAGGCCGTCCGCCGCGCCCTCGACATGCTGGCGGCGGCCGAACGGCCGCTCCTGATGGCCGGCGGCGGGGTGATCGCCGCCGAGGCTTCGGATCTCCTCGTCGCATTCGCCGAGATCACGCAGACGCCGGTGGTGCCGACCCTGATGGGCTGGGGGGCGATCCCCGACGATCATCCGCTGCAGGCCGGCCAGGTCGGTCTCCAGACCCAGCATCGCTACGGCAACGCCACCTTCCTCGAGAGCGACTTCGTTCTCGGCATCGGCAACCGCTGGGCCAGCCGGCACACCGGCTCCCTCGAGGTCTACCGGCGCGGCCGGAAGTTCGTCCACATCGACATCGAGCCGACCCAGATCGGCCGCGTGTTCGGCCCCGATCTCGGGATCGTCGCCGATGCCAGGCTCGCCCTCGAGGCCCTGATCGCGGAGGCCCGCCGGCGGCGGAGCGAAGACCGGCTGCCGGATCGTCGTGCCTGGGTCGAGGCCTGCCGACGGCGCAAGCGCAGGATGCGCCGGCGCACCGATTTCGACCAGGTGCCGATCAAGCCGCAGCGTGTCTTCCGCGAGGTGGCGGCGAGCTTCGGTCGCGACGCCCGCTACGTCACCGCCATCGGCCTCTACCAGATCGCCGCCTGCCAGTTCCTGGAGATGTCCCGGCCCCGTCAGTTCCTGATCTGCGGCCAGGCGGGACCGTTGGGCTGGGAGATCCCGGCCGCCACCGGCGCCAAGCTGGCCGAGCCCGAACGCGAGGTGGTGGCGATCTGCGGCGACTATTCCTTCCAGTTCCTGATCGAGGAGCTGGCGGTGGCCGCCCAGTATCGCATCCCCTTCGTCACGGTGCTGATCAATAACGCCTATCTCGGCCTCATCCGCCAGGCGGAGAAGGCCTACGACATGGATTTCGAGGTCCAGCTCGGCTTCGAGAACGTCAACGCCCCGGAAATCGACGCCTACGGCGTCGATCACGTCAAGGCGGTGGAAGCGATGGGCGGCATCGCCCGGCGGGTGTTCGAGCCCGGGGAGATCGCCCCGGCCCTCGCCTGGGCGCGTGCGGAGGCCGAACGCCGCCGCCTGCCGGTGGTGGTGGAGGTCGTCACCGAGAAGGTCACCGACATCGCCATGGGACCGGAAATCGACCGGATCGAGGAGTTCGAGCCGGTCGAGGGTCCGGTCCTCGAAGACGCCTGAGAGACCCGAGGGAGAAGGGGATGCCGCGTTTCTGCGCCAATCTCAGCATGCTCTACGGCGAGCGGGAGTTCCTCGACCGCTTCGCCGCCGCCGCCGGCGACGGCTTTCGCGGCGTCGAGTACCTGTTCCCCTACCCCTTCCCGGCCGAGGTCCTGGCCGACCGGCTGGCGGAGAACGGTCTCGAGCAGGTGCTGTTCAACCTGCCGGCGGGGGATTGGGAAGCCGGCGAGCGGGGCATCGCCTGTCTGCCGGACCGGATCGGGGAGTTCCGCGAGGGTGTGGAACGGGCGATCGCTTACGCCCGCACCCTCGGCTGCCGGCAGCTCAACTGCCTCGCCGGGATCGTGCCGGAGGGGGCGGATCCCGAGCGGCTGGAGGCGGTGCTGGTGGACAATCTCGCCTTCGCCGCCCGGGCCCTCGCCGAAGCCGGCATCCGCCTCCTGCTGGAGCCCGTCAACACCCGCGACGTCCCGGGCTTCTTCGTCTCCCGCATCGATCACGCCCTGCGGATCATGGCGGCGGTGGGCAGCGACAATCTCTTCCTCCAGTACGATTTCTACCACATGCAGATCATGCAGGGGGATCTCACCCCGACCTTCGACCGGCTGCAGAGCCGCATCGCCCACGTCCAGATCGCCGATCATCCCGGCCGTCACGAGCCGGGCACCGGCGAGATCGCCTACGATTTCGTGTTCGGGCATCTCGACGCGCGGGGCTATGCCGGCTGGGTCGGATGCGAGTACAAGCCGCTCGGGGAGACTCGTTCCGGGCTGGGCTGGCTGAGCCGCTGGCGCGGCGGGGAACGGTGACGGCACGCTTTCGGGGAGGAACGACATGAAGGTCGGTTTCATCGGTCTCGGCATCATGGGCAGGCCCATGGCCGGACATCTGATCGCCGGCGGGCACGAGGTTCATCTGATGAGCCGTTCGGGCGTGCCGCGGGAGCTCGTCGATGCCGGCGGCATCCCGCACCGGACGCCGCGCGAGGTGGCGGCCGCCGCCGAGGTGATCGTCACCATGCTGCCGGACACGCCGGATGTGGAGAAGGTGCTGTTCGGCGAGAACGGTGTCGCCGAGGGTCTGTCGGCGGGCAAGCTGGTGATCGACATGAGCTCGATCGCACCGCTGGCCACCAAGGATTTCGCCACCCGCATCGAAGCCCTCGGCTGCGACTATCTCGATGCCCCGGTCTCCGGCGGCGAGGTGGGGGCCAAGGCCGGTACCTTGACGATCATGGTGGGCGGCAGCGAGGCCGCCTTCGCGCGGGCGAAGCCGCTGTTCGAGCTGATGGGCCGGAACATCACCCTGATCGGCCCCAACGGCGACGGGCAGACGGCCAAGGTCGCCAACCAGATCATCGTCGCCCTGACCATCGAGGCGGTGGCCGAGGGGCTGCTGTTCGCGGCCAGGGCGGGCGCCGATCCGGCCAAGGTGCGGCAGGCGCTGATGGGCGGCTTCGCCGGCTCCAAGATCCTCGAGGTGCACGGGCTGCGGATGATCGAGCGGAGCTTCGAGCCGGGCTTCCGCATCGAGCTCCATCAGAAGGATCTCGGCCTCGCTCTCGACGGGGCCAGGCAGATGGGCCTGTCCCTGCCCGCCACCGCCACCGCCCAGGAGCTGTTCAACGCCTGCCGCGCCCATGGCGGGGCCGGATGGGACCATTCGGCGATGGTCCGGGCGCTCGAGTTCCTGGCCGGCAGCGAGGTGGCGAAGGGCGGGGGCTGAGCTTACCGGGCCGGCCGTCGCCGCCTATATTCGACGGGCGGCCGCCGCCCTTCACCGGAGAACGCCGATGCAGATCGCCCTGCCCGAACCCGACCCCGGCATTCTCGCGCGACGCGGGAAGATCGTCGCCGATCTGCGCAGGATCGTGCCCGGGGAGGGGGTGATTGACCATCCGGACGAGCTCCGGGCCTACGAGAGCGACGGGCTCACCGCCTACCGCAATCCCCCGCTGGTGGTGGTGCTGCCCGAGACCACCTCGCAGGTCGCGGCGATTCTCCGCTACTGCCGCGAGGAAGGGGTGCGGGTGGTGCCGCGCGGGGCCGGCACCTCCCTTTCGGGCGGCGCCCTGCCGCTGGCCGACGGTGTCCTCCTCGGGATGTCCAAGTTCGACCGCATCCTCGACATCGATTTCGAGAACCGGACGGTGACCGCCCAGCCCGGGGTCACCAATCTCGGCATCACCCGCGCCGTCGAGCACGCCGGTTTCTACTACGCCCCCGATCCCTCCTCGCAGATCGCCTGCACCATCGGCGGCAACGTGGCCGAGAATTCGGGCGGCGTACACTGCCTGAAATACGGTCTCACCACCAACAACATCCTCGGTCTCGAGCTGGTCACCACCGACGGCGAGATCCTCCGCCTGGGCGGCAAGCATCTCGATGCCGAGGGCTACGATCTGCTCGGCCTGCTGACCGGTTCCGAGGGGCTCCTGGCGGTGGTGACCGAGGTGACGGTGCGCATCCTGCGGGCGCCCGAGACGGCGCGGGCGGTGCTGATGGCCTTCGACAGCGTGGTCCGGGCCGGTGACTGCGTCGCCTCGATCATCGGCAACGGGATCATCCCCGCCGGGCTGGAGATGATGGACAAGCCGGCGATCAACGCCGCCGAGGATTTCTGCGGGGCGGGCTATCCCCGCGAGGCGGAGGCGCTGCTCATCTGCGAGCTCGACGGGCCGGCGGCCGAGGTCGAGCATCTGATCGGCACGGTCACCGCCATCGCCCGCCAGCACGGCGCCTTCTTCACCAAGGCCAGCGAGAGCGAGGAGGAGCGGCTCAGGTTCTGGGCCGGGCGCAAGAACGCCTTTCCCGCGGTGGGGCGCATCTCGCCGGATTATTACTGCATGGACGGTACCATCCCCCGCGGCCGCCTGGCCGAGGTGCTGGCCGGCATCCGCGAGATGAGCGAACGCTTCGGCCTCGGCGTGGCCAACGTGTTCCACGCCGGTGACGGCAATCTCCATCCGCTCATCCTCTACGATGCCAACGAGCCGGGCCAACTGGAAAAGGCGGAGGCGTTCGGGGCCGAGATCCTCGAGCTCTGTGTCGAGGTGGGCGGGGTGCTGACCGGTGAGCACGGGGTCGGGATCGAGAAGCGGGATCTGATGCCGGTGATGTTCGACGAGGAAGATCTGAACCAGCAGCAGCGGGTCAAATGCGCCTTCGATCCGACCCAGATTCTCAATCCCGGCAAGATGTTCCCCGAACTCCACCGCTGCGCCGAACTGGGCCGCGTCCACGTCCACCGCGGCCGCACCCGCTTTCCCGATCTGCCGCGGTTCTGATCATGGAACGGCTGGCCCCCGAGAGCCCGGAGGAAACCGAGGAGGCGGTCGCCACCGCCCTGGCCGAGGGGCGGCCGCTCGAGATCCTCGGGCGGGGCAGCAAGCGGGGGTTCGGACGGCCGGTGGTGGCCGATGTCCTCCTCTCCACCGAAAGACTCTCCGGCATCACCCTCTACGAGCCCGGCGAGCTGGTGATGTCGGCCGGTGCCGGCACGCCCCTCGCGGAGATCGAGGCGGCGCTCGCCGAACACCGCCAGGAGCTGGCCTTCGAGCCCGCCGATTACGGCCCGATCAGCGGCGGCGAGGCGGGCGTGCAGACGATCGGCGGGGTCTTCGCCTGCAATCTCTCGGGGCCGCGCCGGATCAGGGCCGGGGCCGCCCGCGACCATCTCCTGGGCCTGCGCTGCGTCACCGGCTTCGGCCGGGCGATCAAGACCGGCGGCCGGGTGATGAAGAATGTCACCGGCTACGATCTCTGCAAGCTCCTGACCGGCTCCTTCGGCACCCTGGCGGTGGTCACCGAGCTCACCTTCAAGGTGCTGCCGGCAGCCGAAACCGAGGGGACGCTGCTGATCCGCGGCGACCTGGAGATCGATCTGCTGGCGGCGCTGCGAGCGGCCATGGGCACCCCCTTCGACGTCTCCGGCGCCGCCCTCCTGCCGGTGGCGACGGCGGCCCGTTCGACGGTCGCCGCGGTGGCCGGTGCCGGCCGGGCGGTGGCGGCGCTCCGGGTCGAGGGGCCGGCCCCTTCGGTGCGCTATCGGCTGGAGCGGTTGACCGCGGTCCTCACCGGCGAGGGCCGCGACTTCGCGAGCCTGGAGGCGGAGGATTCGCGCCGGCTGTGGCGGGAGATCCGCGATCTCTCCCCGCTGCCCGGGGAGGGCTGTCTCTGGCGGCTGTCGATTCCGCCCACCGCCGGCGGGGCCCTCGCCTCCCGCTTCGCCGACCTCGCCCCCGACCGTCTCTACGACTGGGCCGGCGGGCTGGTCTGGCTCGCCGTCCCCGAGGTATCGGCGGCGGAGGCGGCCGAGTTGCGCGAGGCCTTCGCCGGGTGCGGCGGCCATGCGACCCTGGTCCGCGCGCCGGAGGCGGTGCGGGCCGAAATCGAGGTCTTCCAGCCGCAGCCGGCACCGCTCGCCGCCCTCGGGCGGCGGGTCAAGCGGAGTTTCGATCCCGAGCGGATCCTCAATCGCGGCCGCATGTACCGGGACTGCTGAGGGAGGAAGGCCGTGCAGACCCGTTTCCCCGCCGAGCTCCTGGGTGATCCGGACATGCGCGAGAGCGAGCGGATCCTGCGCGCCTGCGTCCATTGCGGCTTCTGCACCGCCACCTGCCCGACATATCTGCTGCTGGGCGACGAGCTCGACAGTCCCCGCGGCCGCATCTACCTGATCAAGAACATGCTGGAGAGCGGCGCGGCGCCGAGCGAGCGGGTGGTGCGCCACATCGACCGCTGTCTTTCCTGTCTCTCCTGTATGACCACCTGTCCCTCGGGCGTGCACTACATGCATCTGGTCGATCACGCCCGCGCCTACATCGAGGAGCATCATCGGCGACCGGCGGCGGACCGCTGGCTGCGCGCGCTGCTCGCGACGGTCCTGCCGCGTCCGTTCCTTTTCCGCCTGGCGCTGATCGGCGCCGCTCTCGCCCGCCCCCTGGCGCCGCTCCTGGGCGGCCGCCTCGGGGCGATGCTCGGTCTCGCACCGAAGCGTCTGCCGCCGCCCTCGCCGGTGGACCGGCCGCAGATCTTCCCCGCCGAAGGGCGCCGACGCGCCCGGGCCGCCCTCCTTCCGGGCTGCGCCCAGCAGGTTCTCGCCCCGGAGATCAACGAGGCGACGATCCGCCTGCTGACCCGGATCGGCGTCGAGGTGGTGGTGGCGAAGGGCGCGGTCTGCTGCGGGGCGCTCACCCATCATCTGGGCAAGGAGCGCCCCGCCCGCGCCACCGCCGCCGCGGCCATCGAAGCCTGGTGGCGGGAGCACGGGCGGGAGCCTCTCGATTTCGTGGTCGTCAACGCCTCCGGCTGCGGCACCATGGTCAAGGATTACGGTTTCATGTTCCGGGAGGATCCGGAGCTCGCCGGGCGGGCGGCGACGATCGCCTCCCTGGCGCGCGACATCTGCGAGGTGATCGACGCCCTCGGGCTGCCGCCGCCGGTACGCGAGACCGGCCTCCTGGTCGCCTATCATTCGGCCTGCTCGATGCAGCACGGCCAGAAGATCACGACCTTGCCCAAACGTCTTCTGACCGCCGCCGGCTTCACCGTTCGCGACGTCCCGGAAGGACATCTCTGCTGCGGCTCCGCCGGCACCTACAACCTGCTGCAGCCGGAGATCGCCGAACGCCTCAAGGCCCGCAAGATCGCCAATATCGAGAGCTTGGCGCCGGAGGTGATCGCCAGCGGCAACATCGGCTGCAATACCCAGATCGGCAGCGGCACGCGCATTCCCGTCTGCCACACCGTCGAGCTCCTCGATTGGGCGACCGGGGGACCGGTTCCGGCGGCCCTCGAACCCGATCCCGCGGCCCGTCGCCGGGCCCCCACCGGGCCGGTCCCGGAGCCGGCGGTCGGCGGCTGACCCGGTCGGCTCCCCGGAAGGCCCGCGGCCATGCTGTTCAGCATCCTCGAGAAGAAGCGGAACGATTCCGGCAAGGTCGTCGACATCGGCATCGCCGACCGGACCCCGCTGGTGCTCCAGGGCCTGCGCGCCCTGTTCGCCGCCGAACCCGGGTTCCACCTCCTGGTGGCGGCAACCGACGGCGAACGCTTTCTCGATGCCGTCGAGCGGTTTCCCTTCGACATCGGGGTGATCGGCTGGAACATGCCCTTCGCCGGCGGGCGCGAGGTGCTGCGGGCCCTGGCCGGCCGCGCCGAGGCGCCGCGCATCGTCGTCTACAGCGGCACCGAGGATCCCGCCGCGCCGGGCGAGGCGATGCGTCTCGGAGCCGCCGGTTTCGTCCGCAAGAGCGAGCATCCGGCGCGGCTGGTCGAGGCGGTCCGGGCGGCGGCGGAGGGCCGGATGGTGTTTCCGCTGATGGATGTGCGGGAGATCATGAGCGATCCCCTCGCCAGCCTCACGCCGCGGGAACGCGAGCTGCTGCGGGCGCTCGGGAGCGGCAAGACCAACGCCGAGCTGGCCCGCCAGTTCGGGGTCTCCATCAACACCGTCAAGTTCCACCTGCGCAACCTGTTCGACAAGCTCGGCGCCCGCAACCGCGCCCAGGCGGTGGAGATCTTCGTCCGGCGCAGCGCCTGACCCACCCGGTCGGGCGGGCCGGACCCCACCCGGCCGGAGGTTTCGCTTCCCCCGCCGCCGCTCCAGACTGGCCCGGTGGCAGCAGCGGCGAACGGGGAAAACATGCGCGAAACGGCGGCATCGGCGTCTCCCGCCCCGGCCGAGGGTCGCCCGCCGCCCTCGCCCTGGCTCCTACGCCGGGCGACCGAAGCCGCCGCCCGGGCGGTGCATCGGCGGCTCGGTGCCGGCGAGGCGGCACGGCATGCGGCGGCCACGGCGGCTCTCCGGGAGGTGCTCGACCGCCTGCCCCTGCGGGGTCGGGTGGTGGCCGGTGACGAGGCCGGCCGACTCGTCGGTGCGGGCGCGGATCCGCCCGTCTTCGACCTCGTCCTGGATCCGCTCGAGGGGATCACCTATCTCGGCCCCGGACCGAGCAACGCCATGGCCGCTCTCGCCCTCGCTCCCGCGGGCAGGCTGTTCGATCCCGGTCCCTGCCACTATCTCGAGAAATTCGTCGCCCCGGCGGCGGCCGAGGGGGCGATCGAACCCGGCATGCCGCTGGTCGAAAAGCTCCACCGTCTCGCCGAGCGGCTCGGCGGGCGTCCGCAGGATCTCACCGTCTGCGTGCTGGAAAAACCGCGTCACGAGCCGCTGATCGCGGAGATCGAGAGGCTCGGCGCCCGGACCGTCCTCTGTCCGGCGGGCGATCTCGCCGGGGCGGTGGCGGCGGCCCTGCCGGGTTCGGGCATCGACGCCCTCGCCGGCACCGGCGGGGCCGTGGAAGGGCTGATCGCCGCCTGCGCGGTCCGGGCGCTGGGGGGCGTCTTTTTCGCCCGCCCCGATCCCCTCCTCGCGGGGGAGAAGGCACGGGTCCGCGAGGCCGGCCTCGATACCGGTCGCTGGTACGGGATCGAGGAGCTGGTGGCGGCGCGGGAGACGGTCTTCTGCGCCACCGGCATCACCTCCGGTCTGCTGCTCGAAGGCGTGGTCCGCGAGGGCGACCGCCTGCGCACCACGACCCTGATGATCTCCGGCACCGATGGCGAGCGGCATCTCCTCGTCACCAGCGCCCCCGACGACCACCGAACCGGGGAGGATTCCGGGCGATGAGCACACGGCACGACGACCGGCCGATCGTTCTCGGCATCGTCGGCGATTCCGGTACCGGCAAGACCACCCTTGCCACCGGGATCGCCTCGATCCTCGGCCGCCATCGGGTGAATCTGCTCCGCACCGACGACTATCTCCGCTACGACCGGCGCGAACGGCGGCTGCGGCGGCTCACCGCCCTCGACCCCGAATGCCACCATCTGGACATCCTGGAACAGCATCTGCGGCTGCTGCGCGAGGGCCGGCCGGTACTCAAGCCGGTCTACGACCACGCCACCGGAGCCCTGGTGCGGCCCGAATATCTGGCGCCGCGGCCCTATCTTTTGGTCGAGGGACTGCTCGGCTACCACAGCCGGGCGATGCGCCGCTGCTACGACCTGAAGATCTTCCTCGAGCCCGAGGAGGCGTTGCGCCAGCGCTGGAAGATCCGGCGCGACACCGCGCAGCGTGGCTACAGCCGGGAGCAGGTGCTGCGCCGGATCGAGCGGCGCCGCGCCGATCGCGAGGCGCACATCCATCCGCAGCGGGTGTTCGCCGACATTCTCGTCCGCTTCCGGCCGCCAGAGGACGACCCGGAGGAAAGCGGGGCCCGGCTCGACGTCCGCCATCTGTTGCGGCCGACCCTCGCCCATGCCGATCTGTCGCCGATCCTCGACGGCAATCCCCGAAGCGGCATCCGGCTCGAGCTGGCCCGCGACATCGACGGCAAACCGGTGGACGTGCTGGAAATCTCGGGCGACATTCCGGAGGCCCGTGCCCGCCGGGTGGAGGATCTCCTGTGGTCGCTCATCCCCGAAGCGAGCTATCTTCGGGGCAGGGTCGGCAGCTACGGGAGCGGTGGCCGCGAGATCAGCCATCCCCTCGCCCTCACCCAGCTCCTGATCGCCTACCATCTGATCAAGGCGGCGCAGGGCGTGGTCGCCATCTGAACCGGCTTCGGAGTGACAGGCATGACAGCCATTGCAGAGGAGCTCGGCGGCGAGGTCGGCCATCACGATCTCGCCAATGCCGTCCGCTTTCTCGCCATCGACGCGGTGGAGGCCGCGAAATCGGGCCATCCCGGCATGCCCATGGGCATGGCCGACGTCGCCACCGTGCTGTGGACCCGGCATCTCGAGTTCCTCGCCGCCGAACCCGAATGGCCCGATCGCGACCGCTTCGTGCTGTCGGCCGGCCACGGCTCGATGCTGCTTTATGCGCTCCTGCATCTGGCCGGCTTCGCCGACATGACCCTGGAGGAGATCCGCCGCTTCCGCCAGCTCGGCTCGCGCACCGCCGGCCACCCCGAATACGGCCATGCGGGGGGCATCGAGACCACCACCGGCCCCCTCGGCCAGGGGCTCGCCAACGCCGTCGGGATGGCCCTGGCGGAGGCCCGGCTGCGGGCCGAGTTCGGCGCCGATCTCGTCGATCACCGCACCTTCGTGATCGCCTCCGACGGTGATCTGATGGAAGGGATCAGCCACGAGGCCTGCTCCCTGGCCGGCCATCTCCGCCTCGACCGTCTGGTGGTGCTGTTCGACGACAACGGGATCTCCATCGACGGCCGTCTCGATCTCGCCTGTTCCGACGAGGTGCGGAAACGCTTCGAGGCCTACGGCTGGCACACCGAGCGGATCGACGGTCACGATCCGGCGGCGATCGACCGGGCGCTGGCCGATGCCGAGCGCTCCGACCGTCCAGTGCTGATCGCCTGTCGCACGGTGATCGGCTACGGCGCACCCCGCAAGCAGGGAACCGCCGCCAGCCACGGCGCCCCGCTGGGGGCCGAGGAGGTGAAGGCCGCCCGCGAGCGGCTCGGCTGGCCGCATCCGCCCTTCGAGGTGCCGCCGGCGATCCGCGCCGTCTGGCGGGCGGCCGGCGAACGCGGACGCGAGGCCTTCGCCGCCTGGCGGGCGCGCCTCGAAGCCGCGGCGGCCGACCGGCGGGCGGAGTTCCTGCGCCGGCTCCGGGGACGACTGCCGGCGGGCCTCCAGGAGGCGATCGCCGCCCACAAGCGGCGGCTGGTCGCCGAACGGCCCGCCTGGGCGACCCGCAAGGCGAGCCAGGCGGCGCTCGAGGTCCTCACCCCGCTGGTGCCGGAAATGATCGGCGGTTCGGCCGATCTCACCGGCTCCAACAACACCAGGACCGGGGCGACGACGGCGATCCGCCCCGGCGATTTCGGCGGCCGCTACCTCCACTACGGGGTCCGCGAGCACGGGATGGTGGCGATCATGAACGGGATGGCCCTGCATCGCGGGCTGATCCCCTACGGCGGCACCTTCCTGGTGTTCACCGACTACTGTCGGCCGGCGTTGCGCATGGCGGCGCTGATGCATCAGCGGGTGATCCTGGTCGGCACCCACGATTCGATCGGCCTCGGCGAGGACGGGCCGACCCACCAGCCGGTCGAGCATCTGGCCTCGCTGCGGGCGATGCCCAATCTGTGGCTGTTCCGGCCTGCGGATGCGGTGGAGACGGCGGAATGCTGGCAGGTGGCGCTGGAGCGCACCGACGGTCCCTCGGTGCTGGCCCTGACCCGGCAGGGGGTGCCGCCGGTGCGTTTGGAACATGAAGAGGAGAACCTCTGCGCCTACGGCGGCTACGTCCTCGCCGAGGCGGAGGGTTCCCGCCAGGTCACCATCCTCGCCACCGGCTCGGAAGTGGCGATCGCCCTCGAAGCCCGCCGGCTCCTGGCCGGCGAGGGCATTCGTGCCGCGGTGGTTTCCCTGCCCTGTTTCGAGCTGTTCGCCCGCCAGGATCCGACCTGGAAGAGCCGAGTGCTGGGCGAGGCCCCCCGGATCGCCGTCGAGGCCGCGGTCCCCTTCGGCTGGACCCGCTTCGTTGCCAGCGAGGAGGACGTGATCGGCATGCGTTCCTTCGGCGCCAGCGCCCCGTACGAGGAGCTCTACGCGCATTTCGGCATCACCGCCGAGGCGGTGGCGGCGCGGGCGCGCCTGCTCGTCGCCGGCCGCGGGGAGGGCTGAGCCATGCCGCGTTTTCGCATCCTCGACGATCTCGATCCGCGCGGCCGGCGGGTGCTGGTCCGGGTCGATTTCAACGTGCCCATGCAGGACGGGGAGGTGACCGACGCCACCCGCATCGAGCGGGCGGCCACCACCCTGCGCGAGCTTCTGGAAAAGGGCGGGCGGGTGATCGCCATCTCCCATTTCGGGCGGCCCAAGGGGCGGCGCGAGCCCTCCATGTCCCTGGCCCCCATCGCCCCGGTGCTGGCCCGGGTGCTCGGCACGGAGGTGACCTTCGCCGAGGACTGCATCGGCGAGCCGGCGGAGCGGGTGGTTGCGGCCCTGGGCGACGGCGGGATCGCGCTTCTGGAAAACCTCCGTTTCCATGCCGGCGAGGAGAAGAACGATCCGGCCTTCGCCGATGCCCTGGCCGCTCTGGGCGAGGTCTACGTCAACGACGCCTTCTCCTGCTCGCATCGGGCGCACGCCTCGGTGACCGGGCTGCCGGCGCGACTTCCGGCCTATGCCGGGCGCCTGCTGGAAGCCGAGATCACCGCCCTCGAGAAGGCTCTCGGCGGGGCGAAGCGGCCGGCCGCGGCGTTGATCGGCGGCGCCAAGGTCTCCACCAAGCTGGCGGTGCTGGAGAACCTCCTGGAGCGCATCGATCTGCTGATCCTGGGCGGCGGCATGGCCAACACCTTCCTCGCGGCGCGGGGAACCGACGTCGGCAGATCCCTCTGCGAACACGAGATGCTGGACACCGCCCGCCGCATCTCGGCCCGGGCCGAAGCGGGTGGCACCGAACTGCTGCTGCCGAGCGACGGGGTGGTGGCCACCGAGTTCCGCGCGCATGTCGAAACCCGGATCGTGCCGGTGGAGGCGGTGGCCCCGGAGGAGATGATTCTCGACATCGGTCCCGAAACGGTGCGCCGGATCGGCGAGCGCCTCGGCCGCTGCCACACGCTGCTGTGGAACGGCCCCCTGGGCGCCTTCGAAGTCCCGCCCTTCGATCGCGGCACCGTCGAGGTGGCGCGGATCGCCGCCGGGCTCACCGGGCGCGGCGATCTGGAGACGGTGGCGGGCGGCGGCGACACGGTGGCCGCTCTCGCCCGGGCCGGAGTCCTCGAGCGCTTCTCCTACGTCTCCACCGCCGGCGGCGCCTTCCTCGAATGGCTGGAAGGCAGGACCCTGCCGGGCATCGCCGCCCTCGAAACCGCCGCCGCGCGCGTCTCCTCCTGAAGCCGGCATCGCCGGAGGATCCGTCCCATGCCCCGCACCCCGCTCGTCGCCCCCTCGATCCTCGCCGCCGATTTCGCCCGCCTCGGGGAGGAGGTGCGGGCGGTGGACGAGGCGGGTGCCGACTGGATTCATCTCGATGTGATGGACGGGCATTTCGTGCCCAACATCACCTTCGGGCCGGAGGTCGTGAAGGCGATCCGGCCGGTGAGCGGCAAATGCTTCGACACCCATCTGATGATCGCGCCGGCGGATCCCTATCTCGAGGCCTTCGCCGCCGCCGGCGCCGACCGGATCACCGTCCATGTCGAGGCCTGTCCCCATCTCGACCGCACGCTCCAGGCGATCGCCGGTCTCGGGAAGAAGGCCGGGGTGGCCCTCAACCCGCACACGCCGGAAAACCTGGTCGCCTACGTGCTGGACCGGGTCGATCTGGTGCTGGTGATGACCGTCAATCCGGGCTTCGGCGGCCAGCGGTTCATTGCCGCCATGCTGGAGAAGATCCGCCGCCTGCGGGCGATGATCGGCGATCGCGCGGTGCACATCCAGGTGGATGGCGGCATCGATCCCGAGACGGCGCCGCTGGTGGTGGAAGCCGGTGCCGATGTGCTGGTGGCGGGCTCCGCCGTCTTCGGCCGCCCTCCCTACGCCGACGCCATCGCCGCCCTCAAGGCCGCGGTCTGAGCTCCCGAGCCCCGGGCCACGCGCTGGACCGATCGGAGGGTTGGATTTGCCCGGGCGCGGGCCGCACGGTACTCTCGCGCCGTGATCGGGCGTCCCGATCGGCGATCCCCGCGACGAAGGGAGAAACCGGCATGACCTCCGTACGCGACGCGAAAGGGACGACGCCGAACGAGATCGGAACACACGCGCCCGCCGGCACCATCGTCGGGATCCAGGCTCGGCACTTCCGCAGTCTCCACGGGGTGGATGCCGATCTGTCCCGATTTCTGATCCTCGTCGGTCCCAACGCCAGCGGCAAATCGAACCTTCTGGACGTCGTCGCCTTCCTCGGCGATTTCGTGCACAGCGGCCTCGAAGCGACGGTCGGCGGCGATCCCGCGCTCGGCATTCCTCTGCGGGCTTCGGATGCCCGTCACCTCGTCTGGATGCAACGGGAAAGCCATTTCGAGCTGGCTGTCGAGGCGACCCTGCCGGCGGAGCGGGTGGCCGCGGCCGGGGTCGGTGCCGGTGGCAGGCGGATCTGCCGCTACGAGATCCGTGTGCAAGTCGAACCGAGCCTCCGGGTCGTGCGGGAAAACCTCTGGCTCAAGCCACCGGAAAAAGTACGGCCCCGCCAACCGGATCTGTTTCCGGAAGATCGAACGACCGTTCCAGAAGAGATCACCATCCCGGGCGGCCATCGCGCTCCGAAGGACTGGAAGACGGTGGTCCGGCGAAGCTCCGACGATCCGGAACGGATCATGTTCTACGCCGAACGGACGAAGTGGCAGAACCCGTTCCGAATCCGGGCCACCAGATCCGCTCTCGCGAACCTGCCCGACGACGAGGAACGGTTTCCTGCCGCGACCTGGTTCAAATCGCTGCTGCGGGAACGGATCCACCGCCTCGCCCTGTCGGGCGAGGCGTTGCGGATGCCGAGCCCTCCCACCCGTCGTGGACCTTATCTCCCCGACGGATCGAACCTCCCTTGGGTGGTGCACGAGCTGGAAAAAAAGGATCCACAGCGGCTGGCCCGGTGGCTCGACCATGTCCGCGAGGCCCTCCCGGATATCCGAGGGGTGTACACGCGGGAGCGCGAAGAAGATCGGCACCGGTACCTCGTCGTCCGTTACGGCTCGGAACTCGAGGCACCCTCCTGGACGGTTTCCGACGGAACCCTCCGTTTTCTCGCCCTCACATTGCTCGCCTACGCACCCGCCGCCGGGATCCATCTGATCGAAGAACCGGAGAACGGGCTGCATCCTCGTGCCCTCGAAAGCATTTACCAGTCTCTTTCTTCCGTTTATCGTTCCCAGGTTCTCTTCGCCACGCACTCTCCCGTCCTGCTGGCGGCGGCGAGCCCTTCGGAACTGCTCTGTTTCGCCAAGACCGCGGAGGGTGCGACACAGGTGGTTCGGGGAGATCGGCACCCCCGACTGCGGGAATGGCGTGGGACACTCGATCTCGGCACCCTGTTCGCGAGCGGCCTGCTCGGATGAAGGATCTGCTCCTCCTGGTCCCCGACAGGAACATGGAGGCGGTATTCCAGGAATTATTGAAACGGAACCGGTCGCTGGGAATTCGCCCGATCGGGTTCGATGTCCATGTCCATCCGCAACGCGACCCGGGCTGCTACAACGAAGGGGCGGAATGGCTGCGGGCCCAGCAGCACGCATACGAGTATCTGCTCGTGTGCTTGGATTTCGCCTGGGAGGGGCATGCGCAAGGAACCGCCGCGGATCTCCGAGCATCCCTGCGCGATCGTCTCGAGCGCTGCGGCCTGGGCTCCAGGAGCGACGCCCTGGTCATCGTGCCCGAGCTCGAACAATGGCTTTTCGTCGACTCTCCGCACGTGGCGAACGGCTTGGGATACGACTCCTTCCGCGACATCCGGCAATGCCTCCAGGACGCCGGTCTCTGGCCGGCCGCTGCATCGAAACCCGAGGATCCGAAAAGGGCCACGGAGTTTCTGCTCCAGCGAAAGGAAATCCCGCGCTCTTCCTCGATCTACAGGCGCATCGCGCGGAAGGTATCGCTCACGGGATGCCGGGATCCCACCTTCGACCGGTTGCGGCAGCGCCTCCGGGGGTGGTTCCCGCCGGAGGGAAGCGAAGCCGGGACCGCCTCGACCTAGCTGTACGGATCGGCGGCGTCGCGGAGACCGTCGCCCAGGAAATTGAAGGCCAGAACGACCACGATCACCGGCACCACCGGCAGCATCAGCCAGGGATAGAGGGCCACCACGTTGACGTTCTGGGCGTCGTTGAGGAGCACCCCCCAGCTCGTCATCGGCGCCCGGACCCCGAGGCCGAGGAAGGAAAGCGCCGTCTCCCCGAGGATCATCGAGGGAATGGAAAGGGTGGCGGAGGCGATCAGATGGCTGGCGAAGGAAGGGATCAGATGGCGGCCGACCACCCGCGCCGGTCCCGCGCCCATGAGCCGCGCCGCCTGGGCGAAATCCTCCTCGCGCAAGGCCAGGATCTTGGAGCGCACGGCCCGGGCGAGGCCGGTCCAGTCGATCAGCCCGAGAATGATGGTGATGCCGAAATAGACCCAGAGCGGATCCCACCAGACCGGCATCGCCGCCGACAGCGACAGCCACAGCGGAATGGTGGGAAAGCTGCGGATCACCTCGATGGTGCGCTGGACGATGGTGTCCACCCAGCCGCCGTAGTAGCCCGACAGGCCACCGAGGACGAGGCCGAGGAGGAAGCTCACGGCGATGCCGAAGATGCCGACGGTGAGCGAGACCCGGGCGCCGTAGAGGATGCGGGAGAAGAGATCGCGGCCCAGCCGGTCGGTGCCGAGAAGGAAGAGGGTGCCGCCCTCGGCCGGACAGACGAGGTGCAGATCGCCGGGCCAGAGGTTCCAGAAGCGGTAGGAATCGCCGCGGCAGAAGAAGCGCAGTCTCTGCACCTCGTCCCGGTTCTCGGTGTAGACCCGCTTCAGGGTCGTCATGTCCAGGGTCATCTCGTAGCCGTAGACGAAGGGGCCGACGAACCGTCCCTGGTCGAAGAAGCGGACGGTCTGGGGCGGGGCGAGAATGAAGTTCGGATTGCGGGTGTCCTTGCCGTAGGGGGCCAGGAATTCGGTGATCAGCAGCGAGCCGTAGGCGGCGGCCAGCAACCAGAGGGACACCACCGCCAGCCGGTGACGTTTGAAACGCCACCAGACGAGCTGCCATTGCGAGGCGGTGTAGAAGCGCTCCTGTTCGGGGGTGGGCGGCGGTTCGGCGCCGCCGGGGTCGAAGGGCTCGGGATCGACCCAGTGGCGGCTCATCGCGTCTGCCCCGCGCCGAAACGGATCCGGGGGTCGAGAGCGGCCAGCAGCAGATCCGAGATCAGCACCCCGATCACCACCAGCACCGCCTCCAGCATCAGGAAGGAGCCGGCGAGGTACATGTCCTGGGTCTGCAGGGCCCGGACCAGGACCGGCCCGGTCGTGGGCAGCGACAGGACCACCGAGACCAGGGCCGAGCCGGAGATGAATTCCGGCAGCAGATTGCCGAGATCGGCGACGAACGGGTTGAGGGCCATCCGCAGCGGATATCTGACCAGGGCGCGTCCCGGCGGCAGCCCCTTGGCGCGGGCGGTGATCACGTAGGGCTTCTTGAGTTCGTCCATGAGATTGGCGCGCAGCCGCCGGATCATCCCGGCGGTACCGGAGGTGCCGATGACCAGCACCGGCACCCAGAGATGTTCGAGCACCGAGACGAACTTCGCCCAGCTCATCGGCTGGTCGATGTATTCCGGATCGACGAGGCCGCCGATGGAGACCCCGAACCAGACGTTGGCGAAATAGAGCAGGACGAGGGCCAGCAGGAAGTTGGGGGTGGCGAGGCCCAGGAAACCGAGAAAGGTGAGACCGTGATCGCCCCAGCTGTATTTGTGGGTGGCCGAATAGATGCCGATGGGAAAGGCGATGATCCAGGTGAACAGGACGGTGGCGAAGGAAATGACGAAGGTGAGGAAGATCCGGTCGCCGATCACCTCGGAAACCGGCCGGTCGTATTCGAAGGACCAGCCGAGATCGCCCTGCAGCAGCCCCCAGGCCCAGTAGAGGTACTGCTCCCACAGCGGCCGGTCGAGGCCGTAGAGCTTCCGCAGATATTCGATCTTCTCGCCCTGCAGGCTCTCCCCCTGGGCCTGCATCTCGGCCATCTGGGCGGTCAGGAAATCGCCGGGCGGGAGCTGGATGATGACGAAGGTCAGGATGCTGATGGCGATCAGGGTCGGGATCATCAGCAGCAGGCGGCGCAGAACGTATCGCAGCACGGCGAGCCCCTTCTTCTCCCCTCCCCGGCATCTTACCGGGCGGGGCGGGCGGGAAAAGGCCGAAGCGTCGGGGCCCTCAGGCCGGCCGCGGCGGGCGGCTCGCCTCGAGCAGCGTGTGGCGGCAGAGGAGCTCGGCCGGATTGCCGGTGGTCTTGCAGAGACCTTCCGCTTCCTGCAGGCGGCGGAGCGTGGCGATCAGCCGGGGCACCTCCCAGCGCGGCAGGACGGCGCCGAACAGGGCGCGGGTGCGGAAATGCAGGGGCGGCCGTGCCGCCGCCAGCACCGCCTCCAGCGAGGCGCCGCCGTCGAGGGCGTGACGCAGCGGCAGGAGCTGCTGGCAGGCGCGCGAGACCGCCCGCAGGAGGGCCACGGCATGGACCCCTTCGGCCAGCAGCCGATCCAGCAGACGCGCCGCCTCGGCGGGCCGGCCCCGCAGCACCGCCGCCACCAGCCCGTCGAGGCCGATGGCGGAACTGTCGCCGACGATCGCCTGCACTTCCTCGAGCCCCACCTCGCCCTTCCTCCCGGGCCCGAGGTAGAGGGCGAGCTTTTCGAGCTCGGCCCGGGTGACACCGGAATCCGCCCCGAGATGTTCGGCGAGCCAGGCCCGCGCCTCGTCGCTCGCCCGCAGTCCCAACCGTCGCAGCTCGCCCTCGATGCTGCGGGAAAGCTGGCGCTCCTCGAGCCGGTAGCAGGGGCAGGCGGCGGCCCCGGGGCTGCGTTCGACCAGCTTCCGGAGACTCGAGCCGGCGGCGAGCTCGCCGGCCTCCAGCACCGTCACCGCCGCCGGCGTCTCGATCGCCAGCAGGGCGGCGACGGCCCGCGTCAGCCGGTCCCCCGCCCGGCGGATGCGCACGACCCGCCGGCCGCCGGTGAGGGACAGCGACTGGGCCTCCTCGAGGAGGAGCTGCGGCTCGGCGGCCACCCGATCGGGTTCGAGCTCGACGACCCGGAACGGATCGGCGGCATCGCCGGCGATCCCGGTGACCAGGCGCCGGGCGCGATCGGCGACCAGCCCGCCGTCGGGTCCGTAGAACAGCCAGAGGGCGTAGCCGTCGCCCTTCCCGAGCGCGCGGTCGATCTCGGCCGGCCGGAGCTTCACGATCCGCGCCGGGAGAAGAAGAGGGCGAGCCGGGTGCGGATGGCGCGGCTGATCTCGATCGCCGCCCGGCGTTCGGCGTCCTGTTCGGCGATCAGGGTGGCGAAGGGCGCGCCGACCACGTTGTAGCTGGCCACCCGCCGTACCGAGGAGCGGTAGACGGGACGGCCGTCGCTCCGGTCCCGGAGGGTGAAGAAGGCGGCGAGGGTGAGATCGAAGCGGGTGGTCGAATCGTCGAGCTGGATGGCCAGCGGCCGCTGCCGGCGTTCGAGGCGGATCTCGAGCAGGTAACGGGGTGGCGCCGCGCGGCCGCTCGCGCGCAGATCGCGTTCGAGCTGTTCCCGCAGCAGCCATCCGGTGCGTGTCCTGGGGGTCTCGACGCGGATCGCCGACAGTTCGGCGTCGAGCTCGGCACCGGCGGCACCACCGTAGAGTGGCCGCAGACTGCAGCCGGCCAGGGGCAGCAGCAGGCCGGGCAGCAGCAGGCGCCCGAGGAACCGGCGGCGGCTGCCGTCCTCAGAGGACCACATTGACGATGCGGTCCGGCACGACGATCACCCGCCGCGGCGCGCGGCCGTCGAGAAACCGCCGGACGCGGGGCTCCTCGAGGGCGCGGGCGCGCACCTCCTCCTCGGGGCAGCCCCGTGGCAGCTCGATCTCCGCCCGGCGTCGACCATCGACCTGGACGGCGATCTTCACCGTCTCCGCCACCGTCCAGACGGGATCCGCCTCGGGCCAGGGGGTCTCGGCGAGGATCCGGCGATGGCCGAGCCGTTCCCAGAGTTCCTCGGCGAGATGGGGAATCATCGGCTCCAGCATGCCCACCAGCGCCTCCAGCGCCTCGCGCAGCAGGGCCCGTCCGCTCTCCCCCTCCGGGCGGAAATCCTCGATGTGGTTGGAGAGTTCGCGCAGCAGCGCGACCGCCTTGTTGAAATGGAACCGTTCGAGTTCCTCACCCACCCGGGCGATGGTCCGGTGTGTCCGGCGCTTGAGCTCGCGCTCGGCGGCGCTCCGCGGCTCGGGCGGGGTGGCGCCGGCGGGCGGCAGCAGTTCCAGCCGGTCCTCGACCAGCCGCCAGAGCCGGTTGAGATAGCGCCAGGCACCGTCGATCCCGGCGTCGGTCCATTCGAGATCGCGCTCCGGGGGGCTGTCGGAAAGCATGAACAGACGTGCCGTGTCGGCCCCGTAGGCCTCCATGATGGCCGTGGGATCGACCACGTTCATCCGCGACTTGCTCATCTTCTCGACCCGGCCGACCTCCACCGGCCGGCCGCCGTCGACCGTGATCCAGCGGCCGGCCTCGTCGCGGGTCACCTCTTCCGGGGTGAGCCAGCGGCCGGTGTCGTCGCGGAAGGTCCGATGGGTGATCATGCCCTGGGTGAAGAGGCCGGCGAAGGGCTCGTCGAGATCGAGATAGCCGCAGGCCGACATCGCCCGGGTGAAGAAGCGCGAATAGAGGAGATGGAGCACCGCGTGCTCGACGCCACCGATGTACTGATCGACCGGCAGCCAGTAGTCGACGTCCTCGCGCCGGAAGGGGGCGTCCTCCGCCCGGGGCGAGCAGAAGCGGGCGAAATACCAGGAGCTTTCGACGAAGGTGTCGAAGGTGTCGGTTTCCCGCCGGGCGGCCCGGCCGCATTCCGGACAATCGACGTGAAGAAAACCAGGATGCCGCTCGAGGGGATTGCCGGGCTCCGAGAAATCGACGTCCTCGGGCAGGGTCACCGGCAGCTCCTCGCGCGGGACCGGGACGATGCCGCAGGCCTCGCAATGGATCACCGGGATGGGGCAGCCCCAGTAGCGCTGCCGCGACACGCCCCAGTCGCGCAGCCGGTAGGTCACCTCGCGCTCGCCGAGGCCGTGTTCGGCCAGCCAGGCGATCACCTTGCGTTTCGCCTCCTCGACCCCGAGCCCGTCGAGGAAGGCCGAATTGACCAGCACGCCGTCGCCGAGGTAGGCCTCCTCGCCGATCGCGAAGCCCGCCGGGTCGGCGCCCGGCGGCAGCACCACCGGCCGCACCGGCAGATCGTATCTGCGGGCGAATTCGAGATCGCGCTGATCGTGCGCCGGACAGCCGAAGATGGCGCCGGTGCCGTATTCCATGAGGACGAAATTGGCCACATAGACCGGCAGATCGTCGGGCGCCCCCCAGGGAGCGAGGGGGTGCTTCGCCCGCAGACCGGTATCGTAGCCCCTCTTCTCGGCCTTCTCGATCGCCTCCTCCGACATCCCCGTCTTCAGACATTCGGCGACGAAGGCGGCGAGTTCGGGATCCCGCCCGGCCAGTTCCCGGGCCAGCGGATGATCGGGAGCGAGGGCGATGAAGGAAGCGCCGAACAGGGTATCGGGGCGGGTGGTGAAGACCTCGACGGCGGTGTCGCGGCCTTCGATCGGGAAGCGCACCCGCGCCCCCTCCGAGCGGCCGATCCAGTTCTTCTGCATCAGCCGCACCTTTTCCGGCCAGCGTTCGAGGCGGTCGATCGCCGCCAGCAGCTCCTCGGCGTAGGCGGTGATGCGGAAGAACCACTGGGCGAGCTTGCGCCGCTCCACCGGGGCGCCCGAGCGCCAGCCGCGACCGTCGATCACCTGCTCGTTGGCGAGCACCGTCCGGTCCACCGGATCCCAGTTGACCCAGCTTTCCTTGCGGTAGACCAGGCCGCGCTCCAGCATGTCGAGGAACATCGCCTGCTCGTGCTTGTAATAGGCCGGGTCGCAGGTGGCGAATTCGCGCCGCCAGTCGAGGGAGCAGCCCATCGCCCGGATCTGCTCCCGCATCTCGCGGATGTTGTTCCAGGTCCATTCCGCCGGATGGACCCCTTTCTGGATGGCGGCGTTCTCCGCCGGCAGGCCGAAGGCGTCCCAGCCCATGGGGTGCAGGACGTTGAAGCCCTGGCGGCGCTTCAGACGGGCGACCACGTCGCCGAGGGTGTAGTTGCGCACATGGCCCATGTGAATGCGGCCGGAGGGATAGGGGAACATCTCCAGCACGTAGTATTTCGGGCGCGAGGGATCGGTGCGGGCCTCGAAGCAGCGCCGCTCCTCCCAGACACGCTGCCATTTCCGTTCACTCGCCCGAAAGGGGTAGCGTGACATGCATCCTACCTCGAATAGCGGAGTTCGCGGCCGTCCCCCGATCCGCCGGGCCGATGCCGGGATCGGCGGCCGCCGGTTTCAGCTTCCCGCCTGCACGGCGACGATCCGCAGTTCGCGCGCCCGGGTCAGGATCTTGTCCTCGAGGGCCCGTTCGGTCCCGGGCGCCACCGGCGCGTCCACCCATTCGCCATCGGGGCCGCGGACCTGACGGAAGACCGCGACCTTGACCGCATCGGCGCGCAGCACCCGGTCGCGGATCAGGATGTTGAGCTTGAAGCGCTCGTCGGGCACGTCCACCGGCTTGTACCAGTCGGTGATGATCAGCCCGCCGAAGGGATCGGCCGAGGCGATCGGGACGAAATCGAGGGTGTCGAGAGTCGCCCGCCAGAGATAGGCGTTGACCCCGATCCCCGCGGCACCGGCCGCCCCGTCCCGGTCGGGACGCCGTCGGGTACTGAACACGAAGGCCTCGTCGCCGAACACCGTCCCGTATTTCTGACGGTCGCGGAGATCCTTCGGATCGAATTCCTGGCCGATGTCCGGCGGCCGCACCTCGGCGCCCGCGCAGGCCGACAGCAGCAGCGCGAGCCCCGTGAACATCACGAGCAGGAGAGGAACGGTCTTCGGCTTCTGCATGGGCTGGTCGTCGCCTTTCGCTCGGGAGGCGCCCGTCGGGCACGGCCGCAACATAGCGCCCCGCCGATCGCAATTCCAGCACCGACGCCGATGGCCGTCGGTCCTCGCGCGGAAAAGGTCAGAAGTTCAGGCGGATGCCGATGCGCCCCACGGCGATCGGCTGGTCGTCGCCGGACTCGCCGACCGCGACATCGCTTTCGAAGGCCAGCCAGGGCAGCGCCACGAGATCGCTGTTGAACATCAGCATCCCGAGGGGATCCTCGCCGGCCTCCTCCCGCCAGGCGTAACCGAAGCTCGCGGAGAACGCCCCGTAGCCGATGCCGGCGGCGATCAGATCGGCCTCCCGGCCCAGCAGCAGGGACCGGCCGTAGGCGCCGCCGAAGGCGAAGCCGTTGTACGCGAAGCCGCCGCCCACCAGCATGTGATCGCCCTGCCGGACGACCTCGGCGCCCTGCAGGCCGAGCCGGCCGATGCCGAGGAGGCCGAGGCCGTCGATGCCGAAATCGAGCCGCCCCGCCGGCCCCGTCCGGGCGGCCTCCTCGAGGCCGAGCAGGCCGGCCGACCGGGGGGTGAAGAGGATGACGAACGGGCTGAAGGCGGGTTCCTCCGGCGCGGTCGCGGCGAGGGGGGTGGAACCCGGCGCCGGCAGCCGTCCGTAATCGCCGGGCACCAGCTCCACGGCCCGGACGCCGGTGGCGGCGAGGACGGCGGCCACCACCGCCGTCAGCAGCCATACCGGCCGCCACCGCCCGCTCCGCAAGCCTGCACCTCCGCTGGTCCGCATCCCGCCAAATCCAATGATGCAACCATTCAATAGCACGATATCGCGGGGATTTCCACCGGGACAAGGGGACGTCCGCCGCTTCCGGCGCCCTGTGGCCGCGATGTCCCGGTCGGCCGGAACGCGAAGCGGCGGGCCGAAGCCCGCCGCTCCCGGCAATCGTCCGGCGCTGCGATCAGTAGCCGATGTGCAGCCGCACCACGCCGGTCACACCGTCGTCGTTACCACCGCCGGTGTCGTTGTCGAAGAAGGAGATGTCGCCCTGCAGCGCCACACCCGGGAACAGCCCCATGTCGGCGCTCAGCACGATGTTGTCCGGCTCCGCACCACCACCGTCGGGATCGATGGTGGCATAGGTGATCGAGACGTTGGCCGGGCCGAGGCTCGCCGCGGCACCGATGTTCCAGATGTCGCGATCGCCGCCGACATCGTCGTTCTCGGTGAAATAGCCACCGGCCACGGAGAAGCCGGCGAAGCCGATAGTGGCGCCGCCGCCGAAGGCGGAGAAGTCGTTGTTGCCGGTCTCGTAGTCGGCCCAGCTACCGACCAGCGACGCCTTGATGTCGACGCCGTTGAAGCTGCCGGCGTAGACGATACCCGCCTCGATCCAGTCCTCACGGTCCGTCGCCGTGGTGTCGGTCGGATAGGTGGCGCTGCCGGCGTGCCCGGAATCCGGCGTGTAGCTGATGCCGAGCTGGAAGCCGGAAACGTTCGGCGAGTAGTAGATGATCTTGGTGGCGTCGCTGGAGTTGTCGAAGAAGATTCCGGGGCCGCCCACTTCGCCGGCACCGTCGATACCGCCCGTACCGGCGGCGACGCTGAAGCCGCCCACCTTCATGTTGTCGGCGGCACCGTCCTCGTCACCGAAGCGCAGCTCGCCCCAGTTGCCACCGATGAAGATCCAGGTCTCGTCGGTGTTGACCGAGGCGTTGGTGTCGGCCTCGAACTCGACCGTCGCGCCGTAGCGCATGCCGGTGGCGTCGTCGGTGGCCCGCGCCTTGACATGCACCTCGGTGTCGTTGCGGAAGTAGAGGCTCCGCGCGTCGGTCGTGCCGCCCTTCTCCTCGAGATCGCCGAAGGCGGCCATGAAGCGGGAGAAGCCGCTGACCGTGACATCGAACGCCTGGGCACTCGCCCGATCCGCGTCGGCGACCATGAGTGCGCCGACACCGAGCAGGGCCGTCGTGCCTAACAACGCCTTTTTCAAGTACATCCTCGTTTTCTCCTTTCGTGCCACGAAGGCGCGTGTCCGATTTTCTCGACCGGGCCGGCGCACCGACCCTGCACGTCAAGAGGTGGCGTCGGACGCCACACTCATTCGGCCCGTGATTTATCGGAACAGGGTCGCGGCCACGCAAGCCGCCATCGCCCGGCCGGGCCGGGTCGAACGCACACTGTGTTCCTCGTGCAACAAGCTCACGGGGCGAGCCGCAGCAGGGCCATCTTCTCCATGTCCCGCAGAAACTTGGCCCGCTGTTCTCGAGGTCTGTCGAAGAAGGCCCGGTCGAGTTCGGCGCGGGTGAAACTCGGCCGCTCGAGGGCCCAGGCGACCATCGACTGCACCTCCTTCGGCACCTCGACGCCACGCCGGCGCCCGCTCTCGACGAGAGCGTAGCGGCCGTTGCGGGACACCAGCCGCAGCCCCTCGCGGCGGACCTCGAAGCGCTGCCCCTCGGGTTCGAGAATCGCCGGCAGATCGTAGCTGTCGCGGGGCCAGCGGAAAGCGGCCATCTGCCGTTCGATCTCCTCGAGACTGCGCGGCTCGGCCAGGATCCCGGCCATCCGCTCCCCCAGCCGGCGCAGCCGTTCCGCCAGCGCCTCGCGGTCGCCTCGCGGCAGATTGGCCCGGGCCAGGGGATCGGTGATCATCCGCTCGAACAGATAGCTCACCACATCGATGCCGATCGGATAGGTGACCCCGAAGGCGATGTGGATGCAGCCGCCGTCCTCGGCGAGGGCGTAGTGGTACTGGCCCCGCGGCAGGTAGAGGAGATCGCCCGGGGTCATCCGGATCTCCTTCCACAGCGCGCCCTTGGCCTTCTCGTGCACCTCCTGGGGAAGGTTCTTGAAGCTGGGATGGGCGATCGGATCTTCGGCCCGCCCCTCGAACACGAACCAGCGCTTCTCCCCGGCGACATGAACCGCGAACACGTCGTGGGTGTCGTAATGGACCCGGAAGGCCTGGCGGCGCTGGCTGCTCATGTAGAGATTGGCCTGGACCTTGCCGCCGAGGGCCGTCTCCAGCGCCCGGGCGAAGGCCGAAAGTTCGGGGGTGAGCTGGTCGATGTCGTTGGCCACCAGGGTGGCGCCGCGGGCCAGCAGCCGTCTCACCCGTACCGGATCGGGGCGCAGCACCTGGCCGCCGTCGCGTCCCGGGGCCGGACTCGCATAAGCCTCCGCGGGCACCGTCTCGCGGTCGAGCACCAGCAGCAGCGAGCGGCTCGACCAGACGGTGGTCATCCCCAGGAGCCGGTTGAGGATCTCCCAGTTCATGACCTCCCGGAATTTGTCCTCCGGCCCTTCGAGATGGAGGGGCCGTCGGTCGAGATATTCCTCCACGAACCGTTCGGCGCCGATCGGCGCGACGATCTCGTCGAAACTCCGGATCCTGCCGCTCATCGCTTGACACCCCGAGGCTTTGGCGTACTGGCTCGCCTTCGACTGCGGAACGGAGGATACAGCGTGGCGATCGCCGAACAAGCGGAGCCCGTCGATGTCGCGGCCAATCTCCGGGCGGTGCGGGCCCGGATTCTCGAGGCCTGCCGCGCCGCCGGGCGCGATCCCGCCGAGATCACCCTGATCGCCGTCTCCAAGGCGCAGCCGCCGGCCCGCATCGAGGCGGCCCTCACCGCCGGGCAGCGGGTGTTCGGCGAGAACTACGTCCAGGAGGCGGCCGCCCGCTGGCCGGAGCTGCGGGCGCGCTTTCCCGGCATCGAGCTGCACATGATCGGCGCGCTGCAGACCAACAAGGCCCGCGAGGCGGTGCGGCTGTTCGACGTCGTCCAGACGGTCGATCGCCCGAAGCTGGCGGCGGCGCTGGCGCGGGAGATGGAACGGCAGGACCGTCGCCTGCCGGTCTTCGTCGAGGTCAACACCGGCGGCGAGCCGCAGAAGGCCGGGGTCGCGCCGGAGGCGGCGGACGCCTTCATCGCGAGCTGCCGCCGCGAATACGGGCTCGAGGTGGCGGGGCTGATGGCGATTCCTCCCGCCGAGGAGGATGTCGCGCTGCACACCGCGTTGCTGGCGAAGATCGCCCGCCGCAACGGGCTTTCCGGAATCAGCATCGGCATGAGCCACGATTTCGAGACGGCGATCCGCTTCGGCGCCACCCATGTCCGGGTCGGAACGGCGATCTTCGGCCCGCGTCCGCCGCGGCGGTCTCAGCCGGCCTCGGGGTCGAGCTCCTCGTAGAGGCCGCGGGCCTCGCTCGCGGGACCGCGCCGCTCGCCGAGGGCCAGCACCCGCACCACCAGCAGCCGGGGGCCGAGGAGGAGGGTGAGGACGTCGCCTTCCCTGATCTTCTGATGGCTGCGGCCGACCAGCCGGCCGTTGAGGCGCACCCGCCGCGCCGCCACCAGCGGCTCCACCGCCTCGCGCCGGCGGACGAAGCGGGCGTGCCAGAGCCATTTGTCGAGCCGGAGGGCCGGTTCGCCGCTCAAAGGGCCGCCTTGAGCCGTTCGAGGACGGTGAAGGGGGAATCGCCGGCGGGCGCCGCCGGGCGCCGGCGACCGTTCTTCCGCCGCGGCCTGCGCCGCCAGCGGGTCTCGCCCTCGCCGCCGATGCGGCGGAAGCCGAGGGCCCGCAGGACCGGATCCAGCTCCTCGCGGCCGAGGCCGGCGGCGGCCGCCAGATCGAGGGGCGGCGGGAAGCTTTCCACCTCCCGCGCCCGCCGGCGCAGGGCCGCCGCCAGCCGCTCGGCGACATCGACCCGCAGCGCGAAGCCGTCGAAGGGTACGAAGCCGAGGGCATCGAGGATCGCCGGCGGGATCCCGCCGGTCTCCCGCAGCACGGTGCGTCCGGCCGGCGGCGGCGCCACCTCCCGGCCGTGCCAGAGAGCGAGGAGCCGGGCCCGCCAGGCGAGGCTGCGGGGCCGGAGGGCCGGCGCCAGGTAGAGCCGCAGGCGGCCGAACCGCACCCCCAACCGGCCGAGCCGGGCGCGGTCCGCCTCCGCCAGCCCCCGCAGGAGATCGGCCGCCGCCTCGGTGGCGAGACAGCCGAGCCCTTCGGCGAGCTGCCAGGCGAGACCGCGGGCGGGGCCCGCGAGATCGGCCGCGCCCGCCTGCCGGCGCAGGGCGAGGAGCGGCCCCAGCGCGTCCTCGAGACCGCCGGCGAGCCAGGCCGCGAGCCGGGCCCGGGCCTCGTTCGCGGCCCGACCGGCGAGATCCGGCCCGTGGAGGAGCTCCACCGCCGGTTGCAGGATGTCCGGGCCGGCCACCAGCCGCGCCACCGGCTCCCCCCGCCAGAGGAGGATCGGCCCGTCGAGCCCGAGATCGGCTTCGCCGGCGGCGGCGATCCGCCGCAGCCGCGCCGAAAGTTCGGCGGTCACCGCGCGACGGGCGGCCTTCGCCACCACCCGCCGTTCGAGATCGGCCTCGGCCGCCGCCGGGGTGAAGCGCAGGCCGCGGATCCGGCCGGCGGCATGGCCGTCCACCAGCACCGTCCCGTCCTCGGCGATCCGGGTGGCCACCTCGCCGCGCTCGCGGAGCTGGCGCAGCAGCGCGGTCGTCCGCCGGTCGACGAAGCGCTGGGTGAGCCGTTCGTGGAGGGCGTCGGACAGCCGGTCCTCGACCGCCCGCGCCCGTTCCTGCCAGTGCCGCGGCTCGTGCAGCCAGTCGCTGCGATGGGAGAGATAGGTCCAGGTCCGGATGTGGGCGATGCGCGCCACCAGGGCGTCGATGTCGCCGTCGGTCCGCTCCAGCCGGGCGATCATCCGCCCCACCCAGTCGGCGGGCAGGATCCGGGCGGGCCCGGTCAGATGGTCGAAGACGGTGGCCAGGAGCCGCAGATGGGCGTCGGTCAGGAGCTTGCGGAAATCGGGAATCTGGCAGACCTCCCACAGGAGCCGCACCCGCTCCGGGCGGTCGGCGCGGGCGCGGATCTCGGGGCGGGCGGACAGGAGCGCCAGCGAGCGGTGGTCGAGGGCGTCGCCCACCCGTATCAGCCCGGGGTGGGGCGGCGGCCGGTCGAGGCTGCGGGCGAGGGCCCGGAGATCCGAGAAATCGAGCTCCGAATTGCGCCAGCGCAGGGCCCGCAGGGGCGCGAAACTGTGGCTTTCGACGGCCTCGATCACCCGCGCCTCGGGTTCGCCGATGCCGTTGGTGACGCCGAAGGTGCCGTCGGCCATGTGGCGGCCGGCGCGACCGGCGATCTGGGCCAGCTCGGCCGGGGTCAGGCGCCGCGGGCGGCGGCCGTCGAACTTGCCGAGGGCGGCGAAGGCGACATGGGCGAGATCCATGTTGAGGCCCATGCCGATGGCATCGGTGGCCACCAGATAGTCGACCTCGCCGGCCTGGTACATGGCCACCTGGGCGTTCCGGGTGCGCGGGCTCAGCGCCCCCAGGACCACCGCCGCCCCGCCCTTGCGGCGGCGCATCACCTCGGCCAGCAGATAGACGTCGCGGGCGGTGAAGGCGACGATCGCGCTCTTGCGCGGCAGCCGGTCGAGCCGCGCCGAGCCGGTATATGTGAGGGTGGAAAGCCGCGGCCGGGTCTCGATCACCGCCTCGGGAACGAGGCGCCGCAACAGCGGCCGGATGGTGTCCGAGCCCAGGAACACGGTCTCCTGGCCGCCGCGGGCGTGGAGCAGACGGTCGGTGAAGACATGGCCCCGTTCCCAGTCGGCGCAGAGCTGGATCTCGTCGACCGCGAGGAAGGCGAAGCGCCGCCACAGCGGCATCGCCTCCACGGTGGCCACCACATAGGGGGCATCGACCGGCCCGAGGCGTTCCTCGCCGGTGACCAGCGCCACCTGGCGGGGTCCCTTGACGGCGAGGATGCGATCGTAGATCTCGCGCGCCAGCAGCCGCAGGGGAAAGCCCATCACGCCGCTTTCGTGGGCCAGCATGCGCTCGACGGCGTAGTGGGTCTTGCCGGTGTTGGTGGGACCCAGCACGGCGAGGATGCGGGGACGGTCCGGGGCCCGGGACATCATGTCTCAACCATCGTGCGCGATCCCCCCCTTGGCAAGGGGGCGGGCCGCACCGGACGCGGGCCGCTTGAAGCGGTCCCGGAGCGTTCCCAAATCCGCGGCAGACGGATCCTCACGGAACAGCGGAGCTTCGCCGATGCAGGACACCCTCCGGCCCTTCGAGGCGGAAGTCGGCCGCGTCCTCGATATCGTCGTCAATTCCCTCTACCGGGAACGGGAGATCTTCCTCCGCGAGCTGGTCTCCAACGCCTCGGATGCCTGCGACCGGCTGCGCTACGAATCCCTGAGCGAACCGGAACTCCTGGGCGAGGAGCCGGAACTCCGCATCCGCATCCTGATCGACCGCGGCCAGGGCCTCCTGACCGTGCGCGACAACGGCATCGGCATGAACCGCGAGGATCTGGTCGCCAATCTCGGGACCATCGCCCGCTCCGGCACCGCCCGCTTCCTGGAGGCGCTGGAGCGCGAGAAGAAGAGCGGAGTCGAGCTCATCGGCCAGTTCGGGGTCGGCTTCTACGCCGCCTTCATGGTCGCCGACCGGGTCGTCGTCCTGTCCCGCAAGGCGGGCGAGGAGCGAGGCTGGATCTGGGCTTCCGACGGGCGCAGCGGCTTTTCCGTCCGCGAGGCCGAGGAACGGCCGCCGCGGGGCACCGCGGTGACCCTCCATCTCAAGGAGGATGCGAAGGAGTTCCTCGATCCCGCCCGCATCGAGGCGATCGTCCGCCGCTACTCCGATCACATCACCTTCCCGATCCTCCTCGAGGTCCGCCCGAAACCCGGCGACACCCGGACGAAGGACCACGAACCCCGCCGGATCAACAGCGCCGGCGCGCTGTGGACACGGCCCCGGAGCGAGATCACCGAGGAGCAGTACCGCGAATTCTACCACCATGTGGCGCACGCCATCGACGATCCCTGGCTGCGGGTGCATTTCACAGCCGAGGGGACGATCGCCTATACCGCCCTCCTGTTCGTTCCCAGCCTGCGCCCCTTCGACATCCTCGATCCGCGTCGCCGCCACGGCGTCAAGCTCTACGTCAAGCGGGTGTTCATCACCGAAGCCCTGGAAAGCCTGCTGCCGCGCTATCTCCGCTTCGTCGCCGGGGTGGTGGACAGCGAGGATCTGCAACTCAACGTCAGCCGCGAGACCCTCCAGAACAACGCCGTCGTCGCCCGCATGCGCAGGACGCTGGTGCGCCGCCTGCTCGACGCCCTGGCCGCCGAGGCGAAGGCGGAGAGCGGCGACGAACGGGACGGGAAGAAGAAGGAAGGAGAGGCCGGAGACGGCGGCGCCGGCCGCCGCGGCTTCCTCGACTGGTGGAAGGATTTCGGCCCGGTCCTCAAGGAGGGGCTGATCGAGGATGCCGAGAACCGCGAGCGGATCCTCGAGATCGCCCGTTTCCGCACCACCGCCGGCGGCTGGACCGATCTCGCCGGCTATCTCGACCGCCGGCGCCCCGGGCAGAAGGCGATCTACTACATCAGCGGCGAGAACGCCGAGGCCCTCGCCGGCCATCCCCAGCTCGAGGAGGCGCGGGCGCGGGGCGTCGAGGTCCTCCTCCTCGACGATCCGGTGGACGAGTTCTGGCTGCCCGAGGTGCGGGCGTTCAAGGGGGTCGAACTGGTCTCCCTGACCCGCGGCGAGGTCGATCTTTCGGCCGTCCCCCCGGCGGAGGGGAAGGAGGAACCCCCGGCCCTCGCCGAGGCCGATCTCGAACGGCTGATCGCCCGCCTCCGGCAGGTGCTGGGCGAGGCGGTCCGCGACGTGCGGGTCTCGAAGCGGCTGCGGGAAAGTGCGGTCTGCCTGGTGGCCGAGGGCGAAGGCCTCGACATGCGGCTCGAACGTTTCCTGGTCCAGCACGGGCAGATCGGCGGGCTGTCGCGGCGGATCCTGGAGATCAACCCGCGCCATGCGCTGATCCGGCGGATGGCCGAGATGGCCGCCGCCGCCGACGGGGGCGGCGAGGCGTTCGCGGAGCTCGCCCTGCTGCTCCTCGATCAGGCACGGATCGTCGAAGGCGAGCCGCTGCCCGATCCCGGCGCCTTCGCCCGGCGATTGAGCCGCTTCCTGGCCCGGGTCCCGGTCGCCCCCGAAAGCTAGCGCCGCCGCTCCCGGCCGGCCTCGAGACGGTAGCCGCCGGCGCCCACCGCCTTGGCCAGCCGCTTGAGCCGGCCGCCCAGCACCGAGGGATCGGGCGGCAGAAGCTCGCCCGGTGCTTCCAGAACCAGCTCCCCTTCTTCCCGCCGCAGCCGGCTGCGGGCGAGGATCGCCCCCACCCCGCCGGCGAGACGGTACGCCAGATGCATCGCCGTGCCGAGGGCGGTGGCGGCGCGCCGGGCGGCGGGATCGAGACGCTCCAGGACCGGCCGCACGGCCGGGTCCTTGGCGTTGCCGCCGTACCGCAGGAACACCGCATGGGCGACGAACACCCGACCCGGATGATCGACCCCGAGGAAGGGAAAGCGCAGCAGCCGGCCGAAGCTTTCCCGGGCCCGGCTGTCGGGATGCTCGCGCCAGCCGGTGTCGGAGAGGAGGACGGCGGCCTCGTGGAGACGCCGCAGATGGTCCGGGACATCGGCCAGCAGCGGCGCCAGCCAGGCCGTCAGCGGGGCCGCGAAGGCGGCGTCGCGGGCGTCCGCGGCGGCCAGCCTGCGGGCCCCTTCGAGGAGAGGATCGCGGGCCATCTCCCCGGCCTCGAGACGGGCGAACAGGCGCCCCTCGCGCAGCCCGGTGGCCGAGAACAGGACCGCCTCCGGTTCCAGCCGTCGGATCACCGTCTCCAGCAGGAAGGCGGCCGCCGGCAGGGTCTCGACCCGGCGCCGGGCGAGCCCCGGCAGCCGGACGAGGCGCTCCGGGCGCACGGTCCGGAGCTCGCCGGCGAGTGCCAGCAGGGTCCCGGCGTCGAGGGTGAGGCCGTGGACCAGCTGCAGGGGCGAGCGGGCGAGGCCGAGATGGATCCGGGCGATCGCCCGCCAGCCGCCGCCGACCAGATGGAGCCGTTCGCCCCGCATCGCCCGGAGGGTCTCCGCGCAGCCGGCGAAGGCCCGGCTCACCGCCGCCTCGGCGGCCCGGCGTCCCCGGGCGAGGGCGTCCCGCATGCCGAGGGTGCCGAGGGGCAGGCTGCCGAGGGGCCGCACCGAAAGCCCGTCCACGGCGGCGAACTCGATGCTGCCGCCGCCGAGATCGGCGACCAGCCCGCGGGCGGCATGGAAGCCGCCGGCCACCCCGAGGGCCGAAGCCCGCGCCTCCTCCTCGCCGGAAAGCACCGCCACCGGCCGCCCCAGGGCGTGTTCGGCCAGGGACAGGAAATGCCCGCGGTCGGACGCCCGCCGGACCGCGGCGGTGGCGAAGGCGTCCACCGCCGCGACGCCGAGGCCGTCGAGGAGGATCCGGAAGCGGCGCAGGGCGGCGAGCGCGCTGCCCACCGCCGCGGGATCGAGCCGGCCGCGGGCCTCGAGACCGGCGCCGAGACGGCAGATCACCTTCTCGTTGAGCTGGACGAAGGGAGCCCGGCAGAGGGCGTCGTAGACCACGAGGCGGACCGAATTGGAGCCGATGTCGACGACCCCGAAGCGGCCGCCGGCGGTGCGCGGCATCGCCGCCGGCCCGCTCCTCACCCGGCGGCCGCCTCGCCGGCCGCGGTCTCGAGCCGGAGCTGCCGCGCCCGCGAGCGTCGGAGCGCGCTGCCCCGGCCGGACAGGCTCGGATTGGTCATGAAATACTCGTGGGCCGAGAAGCGCTCCTTGCCCGCCGCCACCCGTTCGTAGCGGCCGTCGGCGCGGAGCAGCCAGCTGTTGGTGTTGTCCTTGAGATTGGCGATCATGATCTGGAACATGACCTGCCGGTGCACGGTCTCGTTCTCGAGCGGAACGAGGAGCTCGACCCGCCGCGACAGGTTGCGCTGCATCCAGTCGGCGGAGGAGATGAACACCCTGGCCTTGCGGCTGGGCAGCCCGTGGCCGGCGCCGAAGCAGACGATGCGGGCATGCTCCAGGAACCGTCCGACGATGCTCTTGACCCGGATGTTCTCGGAAATCCCCGGCACGCCCGGACGCAGGCAGCAGATGCCGCGGACCACGAGATCGACCTTCACCCCCGCCTGCGAGGCGCGGTAGAGGGCGGCGATGATCTCGTCGTCGACGAGGGAATTGAGCTTCGCCCAGATGGCCCCCTTGCGGCCTTTCCGGGCGAAGGCGATCTCCTCCTCGATCAGCCCGAGCAGGGTCTCGCGCATGTCCACCGGCGCCACCGCCACCTTCTCGAGCCCCCGCGGCTCGGCGTAGCCGGTCATGAAGTTGAAGGTCCGGGCGGCGTCGCGGGCGAGGGCCGGATCGCAGGTGAAGAAGGAGAGATCGGTGTAGATGCGGGCGGTCACCGGATGGTAGTTGCCAGTGCCGAAATGGCAGTAGGTGCGCAGTCCCCCGGCTTCGCGGCGCACCACCATCGACACCTTGGCGTGGGTCTTGAGGTCGATGAAGCCGTAGACCACCTGCACCCCGGCCCGCTCCAGATTGCGCGCCCACTGGATGTTGCGTTCCTCGTCGAAGCGGGCCTTGAGCTCGACGAGGGCGGTGACCGACTTGCCGGCGTCCGCGGCCTCGATGAGGGCGGCGACGATCGGGCTTTCCTCGCTGGTCCGGTACAGGGTCTGCTTGATCGCCACCACCGCCGGATCCCGCGCCGCCTGGCGCAGGAACTGGACCACCACGTCGAAGCTCTCGTAGGGATGATGGACGATGAAGTCCTTGTGCCGGATGGCGGCCAGACAGTCGCCGTCGAAATCGCGGATGCGCTCGGGGAAGCGCGGCGCATAGGGCGGAAAGAGGAGATCCATCCGGTCGCCGCAGGCGGCGATGATCTGGCCCGCATCGGCGAGGCCCAGGATGTTGTCGAGGGTGCAGACGTCCTCCTCGGCGACGGCGAGATGCTCGCGCAGGAAATCCCGCAGCTCGACCGGGACCCCGGCGTCCACCGACAGGCGGATGACGCTGCCGCGCTTGCGCCGCTTGAGGAGGGTCTCGAACAGCCGCACCAGATCCTCGGCCTCCTCCTCGACCTCGATGTCGGAATCGCGGATCACCCGGAAGCGGCCGAGGGCGGCCACCTTGAACCCCGGGAACAGGAGGTCGATGAACCGTTCGATCACCTGTTCGAGCCGCACGAAGCGGTGGCCCTCGCCGTCGAGGCGCAAGAAGCGCGGCAGCCGCGCCGGGAGGAGGACGAGCCCCACCACCGGCTCGCCTTCGGGGCGCACGAGCTCCACCACCACCCCCATCCCGCAGTTGGGGATGAAGGGGAAGGGATGGGCCGGATCGACGGCGATCGGGGTGAGCACGGCGAAGGCCTCGGACAGGAAACGCTCGTGCAGCCGCGCGAGATCGGCCGCCGAAAGCTCGTCGATGTCGCTGATCACCACCCCCGCCTCGCGCAGCCGCGCGACCAGCTCCATCCAGCAGCGCTGCTGCTCGGCCATCAGCCGGGCGGCCCGCTCGCGGATCGCCTCGAGCTGGCGGGCGGGACGCATCCCGTCGGCGCTCACGGTATCGACCCCGGCCCGGGCCAGCGCCTTGAGACCGGCGACCCGGACCATGTAGAACTCGTCGAGATTGCTCGCCGAGATGGACAGGAAGCGCAGCCGTTCGAGCAGCGGATAGGCGGCGTTGCGGGCCTCCTCGAGGACCCGTTCGTTGAACGCCAGCCAGGAAAGCTCGCGGTTGAAGAAATGCTCCGGTCCGAAAACCGGCGTGCCCGCTCCCCGGCACCCGGAGGCCGGCGGCGCGCCGCCCGCCGGCGGTCGTTTCTCGGCACGGAGGTCGGTGGCCATCTGCGGTTCCCCGCCGCCGGCTTCGCCCTTGGTGGGAGACGGGCGGCGCTCTAAGCTGCATCCGAGCGTCTATGTAACCCGCGGCGATCGCCCTGTCATGCCGGGTGCCGCCGCCGAGGGAGGCCATCCTGCTCGAACTCTGCCTGTTCCGCCACGCCAAATCCCGCCACGACGAGCCGGCGGTCGGCGATCACGATCGCGATCTCGCACCCCGGGGTCTCCGGGCCGCCCGGGCGATGGGGCGCTGGATGCGGGACCGGGGGCTGGTTCCCGATCGGGTGCTGTGTTCGACCGCGGTGCGGGCCCGGCGCACCCTCGCCCTCGCCTTCGAGGGGCTCGAGGAGCTGCCGGAGATCCGCTTCCTGCGCAGCCTCTATCTCGCCAGTCCCGGGCGGATGCTGGAACTCGTCCGACACCAGGAGGCGCGCGTGGGGCGGCTGATGCTGGTCGGTCACAATCCCGGCATCCACAGCCTGGCGTTGCGCCTCCTCGCCGAGGCCGATCCCGGACGGGCGGCCCTCGAAGGCAAGTTCCCCACCGCCGCCTTCGCCCGCATCGGCTTCGCGGCCGGCCGCTGGGAGGAGATCGCGGTCCGATCCGGCCGCCTTCTCGACTACCGCACACCGGCGATGGGCGATTGAGCCGACCGTGACCGGGACGCCGAAGCGCAGTGCCGGCCTGCTCATGTACCGTCGCCGCGACGGCCGGCTGGAGGTGTTCCTGGTCCATCCCGGCGGCCCCTTCTTCCGCGATCGCGACGCCGGGGTCTGGTCGATCCCCAAGGGCGAGCCCGAGCCGGGCGAGGATCCGCTCGCCACCGCGATCCGGGAATTCCGGGAGGAGACCGGCTTCGAGGCCCGCGGTCCTTTCCTGCCGCTCGGCGAAATCCGTCAGCGGGGCGGCAAGCTGGTCGAGGCCTGGGCGTTTTCCGGCGACTGCGATCCGGCGGCGCTGCGCAGCAATCTCTTCGTCATGGAATGGCCACCGGGCTCCGGACGGAAGCTCCGCTTCCCCGAGGTCGATCGTGGCGCCTGGTTCGATCTCGCCAGCGCCCGCCGCAAGATCCGCGACAGCCAGATTCCCTTCCTCGACCGGCTCGAAACCCGGCTGCGGGAGGCCGCCCGGGGGCCGTGACGACGGGCGCGTTGCCGCCGGCGCCGTCCCGTCCTATGGGAGTTCCCGTGGCCCCCAGCTCCCGATCGGACCATGCGCGCGAGCCTCGTCAACCAGTTCCTGACCTCGATCGCCGACGCCGGACGCGAGCTCCTGCGCCTGCGGGGCAACCGCCGTCCCGACATCGCCGCCCTCTGCCGCGATCTCCTCTCGACCCGGGGCGAGGCTTCCGGAACCGCGCTGGCCCGCGAGGTGATGGACGCCTATCTGGCGATGGAGGAAGAAGCCCGGCTGGCCTTCTTCTTCGTCCTGCGGCGGGAGTTCGAGGCCGATCCGGAGGCGGTCGCGGCGGCGGTCGAGGCCTATCTGGAGAGGCCGGATCCCGTGCGGCTGCGGGCCCTGCGCCGGGCCTGCGAGGCGCCGCGGCAGGAGCTGTTCCGGCGGATGAACATGGCCCCCCAGGGAACCCGGCGGCTGGTCGAGCTCAGGGCCGAACTCATGGGCCATCTGCGGGCCCATCCCGAACTGCGGCCGGTCGACGCCGATCTCCACGAACTCCTCTCCGGCTGGTTCAACCCGGGTTTCCTGAGCCTCACCCGCATCGACTGGAACAGCCCGGCGGCGCTGCTGGAGAAGATCGTCCGCTACGAGAAGGTGCACCGGATCCCGGCCCTCGAGGCGCTGCGCCGCCGGCTCGCCGAGGATCGCCGCTGCTTCGCCTTCTTTCATCCGGCGCTGCCCGACGAGCCCCTCATCTTCGTCGAGGTGGCGCTGGTCCGGGGAATCGCGGAGAAGGTCCAGCCGCTCCTCGACGAGGCGGCGCCGCTGTTCCCGCCGCGCGACGCCGACACCGCCATCTTCTATTCGATCAACAACTGCCACGAGGGCCTCAGGGGCGTCACCCTCGGCAACTTCCTGATCAAGCTGGTGGTCGCCGATCTCCAGCGCGAGCTGCCGCATCTGCGCCAGTTCGCGACCCTCTCGCCGGTCCCCGGGTTCGCCGCCTGGCTGACCGAGGCGCGGGAGCGGGGCGAGCCGGTGATCGGCGAGAACGAGCGGGCCGCCCTCGCCACCCTCACCGATCCGGGCTGGCACCGCGATCCGGAGAAGGTGGAGGTCCTGAAGATGCCGCTCCTGCGCCTCTGCGCCCATTATCTGGTCCGGGTCAAGGAGCGGGGGCGGCCGCGCGATCCGGTGGCGCGCTTCCATCTCCACAACGGAGCCAGACTGGAACGGATCGACTGGATGGCCGACCTTTCCGAAAAGGGCCTGGCCGAGAGCCACGGGATCATGGTCAACTACCTGTACGATCCGGGCAGGATCGAGCGCAACCACGAGGCCTATGTGGCGAGCGGCGAGGTGATCCATTCCTCGGCCGTCAAGGCCCTGCTGCCCCCTCTCCCGGACTGAGGGGACCGGCTCTCCCGGTCCGGCCCTTCAGTGGGGCGGCTCGAGACCCTGCCGGGTCAGCGCCCGCCGCTGACGGCGGGCCAGCTCCTCGAGGTCGAAGCCCTCGATCAGTTCCAGGAACAGGCGATGCCAGTTCACCTCCGCCGCCAGATGGAGGAAGACGGCGCCGAGGCCGATCGCCGCCCGATCCATGAACACGAATTCCCGCGGCGGCATCACCCCGCCGGCCTCGCGCAGCCGACGATGGACCCGGATCGCCACCCGCCGCCCCTCGTGGGAACTGCGGCTTTCGTCGATCAGCCGCGGCCGGTCCTCCATCAGCGGTCCGTAGAGATAGGCCGCCCATTCGTTGAGAATGTCGATCACCTCGTCGGTGAGATTGGTGAAACCCCAGGTTTCGTAGGCGTGGACCGCGAGATCGCGGTCGCCCCGCACCAGCGCTCGGTAGAGATCGATCACCGCGCCGACGAAGCTCGGCTGGAAGATGCGCACGCAGCCGAAATCCATCAGATTGAGATGGAGATCCTCGCGCACCGTGTAGTTGCCGAGATGAGGATCGCCGTGGATCACCCCGTAGCGGTAGAAGGGAATGTACCAGGCCCGGAACATCCGCAGCGCGAGGGCGTTGCGCACCTCCCGCGGGGCCGTCTTGAAGGCCAGCAGCGGCCGCCCCTCGAGCCAGCTCATGGTCAGCAGGCGCCGGGTGCAGAGCGGATCCACCGGCCGCGGCACATGGACTTCGGGCTCGTCCGCGAGCATCTCCTCGTAGAGACGCAGATGGCGGGCCTCCCGTTCGTAGTCGATCTCCTCCCGCAGCCGGGCGCAGATCTCCTCGTAGATGCGGGCGGTGTCGATCGCCGCATCGTAGCGCCGGTAGAGGGCGAAGACGAGGCGGAGCTGGGCGAGATCGGCTTCCACCGCGCTCTCGATGTCGGGATACTGGAGCTTGCAGGCGACCGGCCGCCCGTCGGCGAGGATCGCCCGGTGCACCTGGCCGAGGGAGGCGGCGGCGGCCGGCTCCAGCGGAAAGTCGCGGAAATGGCGGTTCCAGTCGGGACCGAGTTCGGCCGCCATCCGCCGGCGCACGAAGGGTCGGCCCATGGGCGGGGCGTTGCTCTGGAGCTGGGCCAGCTCGACGGCGTAGTCGGCGGGCAGGGCGTCGGGGATGGTGGCGAGCATCTGCGCCACCTTCATGAGGGGCCCCTTGAGCCCGCCGAGGGCGGCCTTGATCTCCGCCGCATGGGCGGCGCTGTCGCCGCCGCCCCCGAACAGCCGCTTGCCGGCGAAGCGGGCCGCCTGGCCGGCCACCACCCCCGACACCCGGGCGTAGCGCCGCATCCGCGCCGAAAGGCGGTTCTCGCTCCGCGCCGCCGCCGGGGGGGCCGGGAGGTCCTCGTTCACGCCACCTCCGCCAGTTCCGCTTCCAGCCGGTCGATGTAGCCCTCGATCACCCCGAGTCCCCGCTGCCAGAAGCCGGGGTCGCCGGCATCCAGCCCGAAGGGGGCGAGGAGTTCGCGGTGCCGCAGGGTGCCGCCGGCCTTGAGCAGGCGCCGGTATTTCTCGGCGAAGCCCTCGGGCTGCTGCCGATAGACGGCGTAGAGAGCGTTCACCAGACATTCGCCGAAGGCGTAGGCGTAGACATAGAACGGAACATGGATGAAATGGGGCACGTAGCTCCACCAGACGGCGTACTCCTCGCGCAAGGTGAAGGCCGGGCCGAGGCTGCGCCGCTGCACCTCCATCCAGAGGGCGCCGATCTCCTCGGCGGTGAGCTCGGCCTCCCGGCGCCGGTCGTGGAGGGCGATCTCGAACTCGCAGAAGGCGATCTGGCGGATCACCGTGTTGATCATGTCCTCGATCTTCGAGGCCAGGAGGACGCGGCGCCGGACCGGATCGGTCTCGGCCTCGAGGAGGGCCTCGAAGGTGAGCTGTTCGCCGAACACCGAGGCGGTCTCGGCGAGGGTGAGGGGGGTGCCGGCCATCAGATGGCCCTGTTTCGCCGCCAGGAGCTGATGGACCCCGTGGCCGAGCTCGTGGGCGAGGGTCATGACGTCCCGGTTGCGTCCCTGGTAGTTCATCAGGACGTAGGGATGCACGCTCGGCACCGTGGGATGGCAGAAGGCGCCGCTGTCCTTGCCGGGTCGCGGCTCGGCGTCGATCCAGCCCTCGCGGAAGAAGCGCTCGAGGAGATCGGCGAGCTCGGGGGAGAACCGCCGGTAGGCCTCGAGGACGATGTCCCGCGCCTCCTCCCAGGGCCGGCGGAGGTCCGGATCCTCGGGCAGCGGCGCGTTGCGGTCCCAGTATTCGAGCCGCTCGAGCCCCAGCCAGCGCGCCTTGAGCGCGTAGTAGCGGTGGGAGATGCGCGGACAGGCCTCGCGCACCGCGGCGATCAGCGCGTCCACCACCTCGTCCTCGACCTGGTTGGCGAGATTGCGCGCGGAGATGGGTCGGGGAAAGCGGCGCCAGCCGTCCTCGAGCTGCTTGTCCTTGGCGAGGGTGTTGGTGACCCGGCAGAACAGGCGCAGATTCGCTCCGAGCACCCGGCTGATGGTCTCCGCCGCCTCGCGTCGGGTGGCGCGATCCTTGTCCTGGAGCCGATCGAAGATTTCGGTGCTGGTGAGCTCGCGGCCGCGGAAGGGAAAGCGCAGGGCGGCGAGGGTCTCGTCGAACAGCCGCACCCAGGCGCCGCGGGAGGTCAGGGATTTTTCGTGCAGGACCCGCTCCACCTCCTCCGCGAGCTGATGCGGACGGAAGGCGCGGATGGTGCGCAGCCAGGGCCGGTAGCGGGCGAGCTCGGGGGATTCGGCGAGCCGCGCCTCGAGCGGCTCCTCCTCGATGCGGTTGAGTTCGAGGGTGACGAAGAGAAGCCGCGTGGAGATCCCGGTGACCCGCTCGCGCACCCCCTGATAGAAGCGACCCACCGCCGGGTCCTCGCGATTGGTGGCGAAGAGGAGCTGAGCGTAGGAGAAGACCCGGTCGAGCCGTTCGTCCACCGCCTCGTACCGCCGCACCAGTTCGGCCAGGGCGCCGCCCGGCAGGCCGGCCAGCCGTCCCTTGAATTCCGCCTCCAGGCGGGCCGCCTCCTCGGCCGCCCGGTCGAGATCGGCGGCGATCGCCGGATCTTCCGGCGAGGCGTAGAGATCCCCGAGATCCCACCGTGGCAGCCCCCGCCCGGGGGCCCCGGCGGGGACGGATCCGGCGGTGGCGCGTCGGCTTTCCGGCATCGATGCTTCTCCTCTTCTCGCGGGTCGGATATATGGCGCCGGTGACGGCGATCCACAGCCGGCCGCCACCGGAGCCCCGCCGATGACGACTGTCGCCCCCAGCCTCCCCGCCGCCTTCCGGGAATCCCTCGGGAGACGGGGCGACCAGCCCTTCATCTGGGCCAAGGCGGGGGGGGCGTACCGGCCCTGGAGCTGGCGGCGGGTGGATCGGGAGAGCCGCGCCGTCGCCGCCTGGCTGGCGGCGCAGGGGGTGGCGCCGGGCGATCGGGTGGTGCTGGTCTCCGAAAACCGCCCGGAATGGTGCATCGCCGATCTCGCCATCATGCGGGCCGGGGCCGTCACGGTTCCCGCCTATACCACCAACACCGCCGCCGATCACGCCTACATCCTCAACCACAGCGAGGCCAGGGGGGTGATTTGCTCGACGCCGGCGCTGAAAAGGACGCTCATGCGGGCGGTCGCCGAAGCGCCGACGGTGAAGGCCTGCCTGTTCGTGGAGGAGGACGGCGAGGCGCCGCCCGAAGCCCTGCGGACGGCCTCCTGGCGGGCGGTTGTGGAAGCCCCCGACGCCCATCCGGCGGTGGATTTCACCGATCGCGCGGGCCCCGGGGACCTCGCCTGCTTCATCTACACCTCGGGAACCAGCGGCCATCCCAAGGGGGTGATGCTGACCCACGGCAACATCCTCGCCGACGTCCGGGGGGCGGTCCGGCTCCTCGAGCAGATCGGTCTCGAGGACGAGGTGTTCCTGTCCTTCCTGCCGCTGTCCCACGCCTACGAGCACACCGCCGGGCTCTGGTTTCCGATCGTCATCGGCGCCCAGATCTACTACGCCGAGGGTATCGAGGCGCTGGCCACCAACCTCCTGGAGGCACGGCCGACGATCCTCACCTGCGTACCGCGGCTGTTCGAGGTCATGCGCCAGCGGATCGATCGCCAGATCCGCCGCCAGGGCGGTCTCCGGCAGCGGCTGTTCGAGGAAGCGATCCGCCTCGGCCGGGCGCGTTACGAGCAGGGCCGTCTCGGCCCCCTCGACCGCGCCCTCGACCGGCTCCTCGATCCGCTGGTCCGGCGCAAGGTCGCGGCCCGCTTCGGCGGCCGGATGAAGGCGCTGGTCTCGGGCGGGGCGCCGCTCGCCTACGAGGTCGGCATCTTCTTCCTCGCCCTCGGCCTGCCTCTTCTGCAGGGCTACGGGCAGACCGAGGCGAGCCCGGTGATCTCCTGCAACCCGCCGGGCCGCTGCCGGATCGACACCGTCGGCCCGCCGCTCGAAGGGGTCGAGGTGCGGATCGCCGAGGACGGCGAGATCCTGGTCCGGGGCCCGATCGTCATGAAGGGCTACTGGAAGGACGAGACCGCCACCGCCCGGGTGATCCGCGACGGCTGGCTGCACACCGGCGATGTCGGCGCCCTCGACGCCGACGGCTATCTGCGGATCACCGACCGCAAGAAGGACATCATCGTCAATTCCGGCGGCGACAACATTTCGCCGCAGAAGGTCGAGGGGATGCTGGCCCTGCAGCCGGAAATCGCCCAGGCGACGGTGTTCGGGGACCGGCGTCCCTATCTGGTGGCGCTGATCGTGCCCGATCCGGAGTTCGCCGAGGGATTCGCCGCCGATCACGGGCTGCCCGCGGAACCGTCGCTGCTGATCCGGGACGAGCGCTTCCGGCGGGCGATCGCCGCCGCCGTCGCACGCGCCAACGCCCGCCTCGCGGCGATCGAGCGGGTACGCCGCTTCGATCTCCTCGACGGCATGTTCTCGATCGCCGACGGGCTCCTGACGCCGACCCTCAAGATCCGCCGCCATCTCGTCCACCGGCGCTACCGCGACCGGCTGGAGGCGCTCTACGGCGACCGGGCGGCCTGACCCGCGAACGGCGAAAGGCCGCCCCGAAAGGCGGCCTTTCCGTGTTGTTCCGGGCCGGGCAGCGACCCGTTTCGATCGGACTGCGTCTTCGCGCGTCGGGCAGCGGGAGTCGCTCTCGCACCGCCCTCGAGCCATCCCGAAAGGAGATGGTGGGACCCCGGGGGGCGGTGGGGAAGCGCGATCCTTCCTTGCATCACCCCGCGGCCATCTCCTCACAACATCTGTGGTCTGTCAACCGGAAATGGCACAACCCCTAGAGGTTATCCACCGTTTTCTACTATCCGGCGAGGCGGCGACGCAGCTCCTCGAGCTGTTCGGGCTCGGAGTAGCGGATGATCAGCCGCCCGCCGCGGCCCTCGGGGCGGATCGTCACCCGCAGGCCCAGGAGGCGGGCGAAGGCTTCGGCGGCCGCCTCGACGTCGGGATCGGCGGACGGCCGGGGGCGGGATTTCCGGCGGTGGCTGCGGCGCGCCAGCTCCTCGGTCCGCCGGACGTTGAGGCCGCGGGCGGCGACCATTTCGGCGAGGGCGACGGGATCGGCGGCGGTGAGCAGGGCCCGCGCGTGGCCGGCGCTGATCCGGCCGCTGCGGAGGAGGCCGCGGATCACCGCGGGCAGCGACAGCAGGCGCAGGGTGTTGGCGACATGGGAGCGGCTCCGCCCCACGGCCCGCGCCACTTCCTCCTGGGTGTGGCCGAACTCCTCGATCAACCGCCGGTAGGCCTCGGCCTCCTCCAGCGGATCGAGATCCTGGCGCTGGAGATTTTCCACCAGCGCGAGCTGGACCACCTCCCGGTCCTCGAGCTCCCGCACCACCACCGGCAGTTCGAAGACCCCGGCCTTCTGCGCCGCCCGCCAGCGGCGCTCGCCGGCGACGATCTCGAACCCGCCGCCGGAGCCGGGGGCCGGACGCACCAGAAGCGGTTGCAGCACCCCGTGCCGGCGCAGGGAATCGGCGAGCTTCTCGATCTCCTCCTCGTCGAAGGTGCGGCGCGGCTGCAGCGGCGAGGGTTCGAGGCTCTCGATGGGCACCGTCCGCACCCCTTCCTCGCCGCCGCCCGGCGGCAGACCGTCTTCGCCGAGCAGGGCCGAGAGCCCGCGGCCGAGGCCCCGTTTGGCGGTGCCGGCCATCAGGCCGCTCCCCGGTGGCGTTCGCGCCGCAGCAGCTCGCCGGCGAGCCGGGCGTAGGCCCGGGCGCCGCTGCAGCGGACGTCGTAGAGCAGCACCGGCTTGCCGTGGGAGGGGGCTTCCGAGATCCGCACGTTGCGGGGGATCACGGTGTGGAACACCCGCTCCCCCATGAAGCTGCGGACGTCCTCGGCCACCTGTTCGGAAAGGTTGTTGCGACGATCGAACATGGTCAGCACCACCCCGTGGATGTGGAGACGCGAGTTGTAGCTGCGGCGCACCCGATCGATGGTGCGCAGCAGCAGCCCCAGCCCTTCGAGGGCGAAGAACTCGCATTGCAGCGGCACCAGGACCGAATCCGCGGCGACGAGGGCGTTGACGGTGAGCAGGCCGAGGGACGGGGGGCAGTCGATCAGCACGTAGTCGTAGGGTCGCGGCAGGCTCCGCAGCACGTCCCGCAGCTTCCAGACCCGCTTGGGGTCCGCCGCCAGTTCCAGCTCGGCCGCCGAGAGATCGACCGTCGCCGGCAGGATGTCGAGGCCGGGGACCAGGCTCGGCCGCAGGACCTCCGCGATCTCCGCCTGACCGAGGAGCAGTTCGTAGACGGTCGGCCGGTCGGCGTCGCGTTCGACCCCGAGACCGGTGCTGGCGTTGCCCTGGGGGTCGAGATCGACGAGCAGGACCCGTCGGTCGGCCGCCGCCAGGGCGGTGCCGAGATTGATCGCCGTGGTCGTCTTGCCGACGCCGCCCTTCTGGTTGGCGACGGCGAACACGCGTCTTCGCGGCTGACGCTCAGTCCCGGCGGCTTCGGACACGGGCGACCTCGCGCAGGATGAGGATGCGCCCCTCGGCGGCGGAGAGGCTGGGCTCGATCTGCGGGCGCATTCTCCAATGTCGGCGGGCCGCGGTCAATTCCGCCTCAAGGTTTCGTCCCTTCAGGAACAGGGCGGTCGTGGCGGGCCCGAGGAAGGGCTCGGCCAGAGCGAGGAGTCGCGGCAAGGGCGCCAGCGCCCGGGCCGTCACCACCTCGACCGGGAGGGGCGCCATGTCCTCGATCCGGGCGACATGGACGCGGACCCCCTCGGTCCCGGTTTCCCGTGCCGCCTCGCGGAGGAAGGCCGCCTTGCGGCGGTCGCTTTCCACCAGATGGACCTCGCCCACCCCCATGATCGCCAGCACCAGGCCGGGAAAGCCGGCGCCGCTTCCGAGATCGAGGAGGCGGATGTCGGGCCCGGGGAGATGGCGGAAGAGCTGGGCGGAATCGAGGATGTGGCGGCGCCAGGGATCGGCGAGGCTGGTCGCACCCACCAGATTGATCCGCCGCTGCCAGCGGGCCAGCAATGCCAGCAGGATCTCGAGGCGAATCGTTGTTTCACGTGAAACAGGGATCAGGCGGGCGAAGCCCGCGGCCTCGAGGGGAGCCTCAGGCGGCCCGGGCGACATGGCGGTAGAGGCGGGCCAGGGCCGCCGGGGTCATCCCCGGCAGCCGGCCGGCGGCGCCCAGCGTGGCCGGTCGGGCCGCGTCCAGGATCGCCCGCACCTCGGCGCTCAGCCCGGGTATCCGCCGGTAATCGATGTCCCGCGGCAGGCGCAGCGATTCCTCCCGCCGGAAGAGGGCGATGTCGGCCTCCTGGCGGCGCAGATAGCCTTCGTAGCGGGCCGCGATCTCGAGCTGTTCGACGATCGCCGGCGGTATTCCGGCGAGCTCCGGCCAGATCCGGGCGAGCCGCGCCATGTCCACGCCGGGATGCGAGAGAAGGGCGAAGGCGCTGCGCCGCCGGCCGTCGCGGTTGACGGTGAGACCGAAGCGGGCCGCCGCGTCGGGGGTCAGGGACAGGCTCTCGAGCCGCTCCCGCCAGGCCTCCAGGAGACGGGCCTTTTCCGCCGTCCGCGCGGCCCGCTCGGAGCCGACACAGCCCACCGCCGCGCCTTTCGGGGTGAGTCGCAGATCGGCGTTGTCGGCCCGCAGCAGCAGCCGGTACTCGGCCCGCGAGGTGAACATCCGGTAGGGCTCGCCGACCCCGCGGGTGACCAGATCGTCGATCATCACGCCGATGTAGCCGTCGGCCCGATCGAGGACGAACCGCGCCCGGCCGGCGCAGGAAAGGGCGGCGTTGACGCCGGCCACGATCCCCTGACCGGCCGCCTCCTCGTAGCCGGTGGTGCCGTTGATCTGACCGGCGAGGAAGAGTCCGGGCAGGCGGGTGAGCTCGAGGGTCGGCTCCAGCTCCCGGGGATCCAGGTGATCGTATTCGATGGCGTAGCCCGGGCGCAGCATCACCGCCTTCTCGAGACCCGGAATGCGGCGCAGCATCTCCAGCTGCACCTCCTCGGGCAGCGAGGTCGAGATGCCGTTGGGATAGACGGTGTGGTCCTCGAGCCCCTCCGGTTCGAGGAAGATCTGGTGGCGCTCGCGATCGGCGAACCGCACCACCTTGTCCTCGATGGAGGGGCAGTAGCGCACGCCGGTGCCGCGGATCCGCCCGGCGTAGAGGGGCGAGCGCCGGAGATTGGCGCGGATCAGCTCGTGCACCGCCGGGGTGGTCCAGGTGAGATGACAGTCGATCTGCGGCCGGTCGATCCGCCCGGTCATGAAGGAGAAGGGCACCGGCGGCTCGTCCCCCGGCTGCCGGAGGAGCCCCTTCCAATCGATCGTCCGCCCGTCGAGGCGCGGCGGGGTGCCGGTCTTGAGCCGGCCCATGCGCAACCCCAGCCGGGCGATCGCCTCGGCGAGCCGGATCGCCGCCGGATCGCCGGCCCGGCCGGCCGGCCAGCACCGTTCCCCGAGATGGATCCTCCCGCGGAGGAAGGTGCCGGTGGTGAGCACCACCGCCCCGGCGCGGAGGGTTGCGCCGCGATCGGTGACCACCCCGCGGCAGCGACCGTTCTCGATCACCAGATCGACCACCTCCCCCTCGCCGATCTTGAGACCTTCCTGCGCTTCGAGGAGACGGCGGACGGCGGCGGCATAGAGCCGCCGGTCGGCCTGGGCCCGGGGGCCGCGGACCGCGGGCCCCTTGCTGCGGTTGAGGATCCGGAACTGGATTCCGGCGGCGTCGATCGCCCGGCCCATGATCCCGTCGAGGGCGTCCACCTCGCGGACCAGATGGCCGCGTCCGAGCCCGCCGATGGCCGGGTTGCAGGACATGACGCCGATCCCGGATCGGCGCAGGGTGAGGAGCAGGGTCCGGGCCCCGACGCGGGCCGCCGCGGCGGCGGCCTCGGCGCCGGCGTGCCCGCCGCCCACCACGATCACCTCGTACTTCGGCATGGCCCGCTGTCTGCCCCGCCTCCCGGCGGCCGTCAAGCATCCTCGCGCGCCCTGTTTCACGTGAAACATCGCCTCATTTGCCGATGCAGAAGCGGGCGAAGATCCGGTCCAGCACCTCCTCCGCTCCGACCTCGCCGGTGATCCGCCCGATCGCCCGCAGGGCGAGACGCAGATCCTCCGCCGGCAACGCCGTCTCCACCCCCGCGGCGAGACCTTCGCGGGCACGATCGAGGGCCTCCGCGGCCTCCGTCAGGGCCGCCCGGTACCGGGCGCGATCGAACAGCGCCTCGCCGGCCGCACCGACGAGCCCGGCCGCCTCGCCCTCCAGCCAGGCGAGGAGATCCCCGATCCCCGCCCCGGTCCGGCAGGAGATCGCCACCGCCGGTTCCGGCAGCGGCGGCGGCGGTCGCAGATCCGCCTTGTTGTAGACCAGCAGACGGGGAACCGGGGCCTCGGCCGCCGCCGGCAGGGTTTCCGGATCGACGAGGAACAGCCGGAGATCGGCGGCCTCGGCCCGCTGCCGGGCCCGACGGATGCCTTCGGCCTCGATCGGATCGGCGGCCCGCCGCAGGCCCGCCGTATCGAGCAGGGTCACCGGCAGTCCGCCGAGCTCGAGATCCACCTCCAGCACGTCCCGGGTGGTGCCGGCGAGAGGGGTGACGATGGCCACCTCGCGGCGGGCCAGCAGATTGACCAGGCTCGACTTGCCGACGTTGGGCGGACCCGTCACCGCCACCGTCACCCCGAGGCGCAGCCGCTCACCGGCGCCGCTTCGGGCGCACTCCCTCCGGATGGCGTCGCGCACCGGGTCCAGGAGGGCCCCGGCCCGGGCCGCCAGATCCGCCGGCACGTCCCCCTCCTCGGCCCCGAAATCGATCTCCGCCTCGAGCAGGGCCGCGGCCTCGAGGATCGCTTCCCGCCAGGCGGCGCAGCTCCGGGCCAGCGCCCCCTCGGCACGGGCGAGCGCGGCCCGCGCCTGGGCCCGGGTGCGGGCCTCGATCAGATCCGCGATCCCCTCGGCTTCCGTGAGATCGAGACGGCCGGCGAGGAACGCCCGGCGGCTGAACTCCCCGGCCGCCGCCGGACGCAGCCCGGGCAGGGCGGCGAGGCTGTCGAGAAGCGCCGAGAGCACCGCGATTCCGCCGTGATGCTGGATCTCCAGGAGATCCTCCCCGGTGTAGCTCGCCGGGCCCGCGAACCAGAGCAGCAGGGCCCGGTCGAGCGGCTCGCCGCTCTGCGGATCGCGGAGCAGGCGGAGGCTCGCGCGGCGCGGCGGTGGCGGTGGCCGCCCGCTCAGCGCTTCGCATACCCGCCCGGCCGCCGGCCCCGACACCCGGATGATCCCGATCGCCGCCCGGCCGGGAGCGGTGGCCGGGGCGAAGATGGTCGCCGCCATTCAGCCCTTTTTCTTCCCGCCGGCGCGGCCGGCGCCTTCCCCACCGCCGCGCTCCCCGCCGGCCCCGGCGGCGGCGGCGAGGCGGGTCCAGAACTCCTGCCACTGCTCGATCCCCTTGAGGCCGAGGGGCATCCACTGCTCCAGGAGCTTGCCGCTGTCGGCGGCGGCGATCGCCTCGGCGAGACGCTTCTGCAGATCCTTCATGATCACCTCCTGCATCGGCGCCACGTCCGGGAGACCGAAGAAGCGGCGGGCCTCTTCCGGGGTACAGTCGACCTCGATGTGGATTTTCATCTTCCCTCGCTCCGAAGGCACTATCCTCTTCGCCCCCATCTTGCCACAATACGCGGCCCGGATGTTCCCGATCCCGACCCGGGACGAATCCCGGAGGCCCGCCTCATGCCCAACGCCCTGGCCCGTGCCACCAGCCCCTATCTGCTGCAGCACAAGGACAATCCGGTCGCCTGGCGGGAATGGAACCCCGACACCCTGGCGGAGGCCCGCCGCCGCGACCGGCCGATCCTCCTGTCGGTGGGCTACGCGGCCTGCCACTGGTGCCATGTGATGGCCCGGGAAAGCTTCGAGGATCCGGACACGGCCGCAGTCATCAACGCCCGGTTCCTGCCGGTCAAGGTGGACCGCGAGGAACGGCCGGACATCGACACCCTCTACCAGCAGGCGCTGGCGCTCCTGGGCCAGCCGGGCGGCTGGCCGCTCACCATGTTCCTCACCCCCGAGGGCGAGGCCTTCTGGGGCGGAACCTATTTTCCGCCCGAACCCCGCTACGGCCGGCCCGGCTTCCGTGACCTCCTGCGGGGCATCGCCGAGCTGTGGGAGGGGGACCGGACGCGCCTGCTGCAGAACAGGGACGCCATCCGGGACGCCCTCGCGCGCCTCAACAGGCCGCGAAGCGGCGCTCTCGACGCGGCCTTCTGCGCCGCCACCGCGGATCGCCTCGCCGACCTGTTCGACCCCCGCCACGGCGGCCTCGGCGGCGCGCCGAAGTTCCCCCAGGCCCCGGTCCTCACCCTCCTGTGGCGGACCGCCTTCCATCAGGGCCGGCCCGGGCTGCGGGAACCGGTGCTCCACACCCTGCGACGCATCTGCCAGGGGGGGATCTACGACCATCTCGGCGGCGGCTTCGCCCGCTACGCGGTGGACGAGCGCTGGCTGGTGCCGCATTTCGAGAAGATGCTCTACGACAACGGTCAGCTCCTCGAGCTCCTGGCCGAGGCCTTCGCCGCCACCGGCGAACCCCTGTTCGCCACCCGGATCGCCGAGACCGTGGCCTGGCTGGAACGCGAGATGACCACCGAAGGCGGGTTCGCCGCCAGTCTCGACGCCGACAGCGAGGGTGAGGAAGGCCGCTACTATCTCTGGACGGTGGCCGAGATCGCCGAGATCCTGGGCGGGGATGCCGCCGATTTCTGCGCGGTCTACGGGGTCACCCCGGCGGGCAATTTCGCCGGCCGTTCGATCCTCCACCGGCTCGGCGAGGAGGGGCTGCGGGATCCCGCCGAGGAGGACCGCCTCGCCGCCCTCCGCGCCCGGCTGCTCGCACACCGGAGCCGGCGGGTGCCGCCGGCCCGCGACGACAAGGTGCTGGCCGACTGGAACGGGCTCGCCGTCGCCGGACTGGCGGTGGCCTCCGCCCGCACCGGGACCGCCCGCTATCTGCGCCTCGCCGCGGCGATCTTCGACCGGGTCACCGGCGTTCTCGGCGAGGAGGATCGGCTGGTCCACGCCTGGCGGGCGGGACGACGCCTCGAACAGGGGTTCCTCGAGGACTATGCGCAGATGATCCGGGCCGCCCTCCTCCTTCACCGTTGCACCGGGGATCCGCGCCGTCTCGCGACCGCCGCGCGCTGGGCGGCGACCGTCGAGCGGGAGTTCCGCGACCGCGACGGGCTTTTGCGACCGGTGCCCGCGGGAGCCTCGGAGCTGCCGCTCCTGCCGCTCGTCGCCCGGGACGGACCGGTACCCTCGGCGATCGCCGTGCAGGCGGAAAATCTCGCCGCGCTCTTCCATCTCACCGGCGATCCCGAATACCGCCGCCTCGCCGATGCCACCCTGGCGGCGGTGGCCGGACGGGCGCGGGAGGATCCCCACGGCCATGCGGGACTGCTGTCGGCCTTCCTCTTCGCCGAGCGAACGGTGCGGATCGCGCTCCACGGACGGCCCGGCGAGGGGCGTTTCGCGGCCCTCCACGACACCGCCCTGCGGCGGGCACCGCCCGCCCATGTTGTTCAATTCATGGTTAATGATACGGAAGCGCCTTTCTGCGTGGTCTGTGCGCGTGAAACCTGCCTCCCACCGGTAGGCCGCCCGGAGGATCTCGCGCGCCAGTTGCAGAGCCTCTGACCGCCGCGCGGGTGGCCGCTGGCCCTCCGCCGCGGAACGGTCTAAGAGCGGGCCAGCGAGATCGTCACGGGGAGGAACGCCGCCATGGCCAGACGCATCGTCGTCCGCGAGTTCGGTGGGCCCGAGGTCCTCCGGCTCGAGAGCTACGAACCGCCGGCACCCGGTCCCGGCGAGGTGCGGGTCCGCCACCGGGCCGTGGGCCTCAATTTCATCGACGTCTACTTCCGCACCGGCCTCTATCCGCCGCCCGACGGTCTCCCCTTCACCCCCGGCCTGGAGGCGAGCGGAGTCGTCGAAGCCCTCGGCGAAGGGGTCGTGGATGTCGCGGTCGGCCAGCGGGTGGCCTACGGCACCGGACCGCTCGGCGCCTACGCCGATCTCCGCATCATGCCGGCCGACAGGCTCGTCGCCATTCCCGAGGAGATCTCGGACGAGGTGGCGGCGGCGATGATGCTCAAGGGGATGACCGCCCGCTATCTCCTCAAGCAGACCTATGCGGTGAAACCGGGCGACACCATCCTCGTCCATGCCGCCGCCGGCGGGGTCGGGCTCATTCTCTGCCAGTGGGCCAAACATCTCGGCGCCACCGTCATCGGCACCGTCGGCAGCCGCGAGAAGGCGGAGATCGCCCGCGCCCACGGCTGCGATCACCCGATCGTCTACACCGAGGAGGATTTCGCCGCGCGGGTGAAGGAGATCACCGGCGGCGAGGGTCTGCCGGTGGTCTACGACGGGGTGGGCAGGGCCACTTTCCTGAAATCGCTGGACTGCCTGCGCCCGCGGGGCCTGATGGTCAGTTTCGGCAACGCCAGCGGTCCGGTCGAGAACTTCGATCTCGGCATCCTCAACCGGAAGGGCTCGCTCTACGTCACCCGGCCGAGCCTCTTCCACTACACCGCCACCCGCGCCGAGCTCGAGGCCTGCGCCGGGGACGTCATCGAGATGGTCCGCCGCGGCATCGTCCGGATCGAGGTCGAGCAACGCTTCCCGCTGGAACGGGCGGCGGAAGCCCACCGGGCGCTGGAGAGCCGCCGGACGGTCGGCGCCACGGTGTTGATCCCCTGACCGCGGATCCGCTCCGGCGGGAGCCGGGGCGGAGGCCGCCGGCTAGCGGAGGAAGTAGCCGACCGCGATCGCCCATCCCGCCCACAGCAGCACCAACAGGAGGAGCGACAGGCTCCAGGCGAGAAGGAAGCGGCCGCGAGGCATCCGCGATCGGAACCAGAAGCGCCAGGCGAGGAACCAGAGCAGGGCGAAGACCAGGAGGAGCGCGACCGGCACCGCCAGCATCAGCAGTGCGGCGGCGCCGAAGCCTTCCCGGCCCGGCGCTCCGATCCCCGCCAGCAGGAGCGCGAGGCTCGCGAGGGAGGCGAAGGCGAAGCCCAGGGGCCAGGTGAGGAGCAGGATCGCGAGCTGGGCCAGCAGCACCTCGAGCCAGGGCCGCAGCCGCTTTCCCATCGGCCCCCCGCCGCGGGATCCGGCTCAGGCGTTCATCGACGCCCAGAACTCCTCGTTGCTCTTGCTGAGGCGCATCTTGTCGAGGAGGAATTCCATCGCATCCACCGTCCCCATCGGGCTCAGGATGCGCCGCAGCACCCACATCCGCTGCAGGGTGGCGCGATCGACCAGGAGCTCCTCCTTGCGGGTGCCGGACTTGGCGATGTCGATCGCCGGCCAGACCCGCTTGTCGGCGAGCCGGCGGTCGAGGGCGATCTCGGAATTGCCGGTGCCCTTGAACTCCTCGAAGATCACCTCGTCCATCCGCGAGCCGGTATCGACGAGGGCGGTGGCGATGATCGTCAGCGAGCCGCCGTCCTCGATGTTGCGGGCGGCGCCGAAGAAGCGCTTGGGGCGCTGCAGGGCGTTGGCGTCGACCCCGCCGGTGAGGACCTTGCCCGAAGAGGGCACGACGGTGTTGTAGGCGCGAGCGAGACGGGTGATGGAATCGAGCAGGATCACCACGTCGCGGCCGTGCTCGACGAGCCGCTTCGCCTTCTCGATCACCATCTCCGCGACCTGCACGTGGCGGCTGGCCGGCTCGTCGAAGGTCGAGCTCACCACCTCTCCCCGCACCGTCCGCTGCATGTCGGTGACCTCCTCCGGCCGCTCGTCGATCAGCAGGACGATGAGGAAGATCTCCTGGTGATTGTGCATGATGGCGTGGGCGATGTTCTGCATGAGCATCGTCTTGCCGGTCCGCGGCGGAGCCACGATCAGCGCCCGCTGCCCCTTGCCCAGGGGGGCGACGATGTCGATCACCCGGGTCGAATGGTCCTTCTGTCCCGGCACCTCCAGCTTGATCTTCTCGGTCGGATAGTAGGGGGTGAGATTGTCGAAATGGACCCGGTGGCGGGCGACCTCGGGGGGATCGAAGTTGATCGTCGTCGCCCGCAGCAGAGCGAAATAGCGTTCGCCCTCCTTGGGAGCGCGGACCTGCCCCTGGACCACGTCGCCGGTGCGCAGGCCGAAGCGGCGGATCTGGGAGGGCGAGACGTAGATGTCGTCGGGGCCCGAAACGTAGTTGGTGTGGGGCGAACGCAGGAAGCCGAAACCGTCCTGGAGGATCTCGAGCACCCCCTCGCCGTAGATCGGCACCCCGGTCTGGGCCAGCCGCTTGAGGATCGAGAAGACGAGATCCGATTTCTTGAGGGTGCTCGCGTTCTCGATGCCGATCTCCTCGGCGTAGCGGAGCAGCTCCGCCGGCGGCCGCCGCTTGAGCTCGGTGAGGTTGATGCTCGGCATCGGCTCGGCAGGCGCCGTCTCCTCGGCGACCGGCGGCGGCGCGGCCGGGGTCGGCTGCTCGCCCGTCCCCGGCAGATCGAGCACCAGCTCCGCCTCGGCGGCCGGCGGCTGGCCGGCTTCCTGGAGCCGCGGCTCGCGGCGACGGGTCCGGCGGCGGCGCGGCGGCTGGCCGCTCGCCACTTCTTCCTTCCCGGCCACCGCCTCGGTCGCGGCCGCCGGCGTTCCGTCCGGCACCGCCACCGCTTCCTCGTTGGGTTCGGCTTTGTCGCTCACGATCTCTGACTACTCCCGTGAAATACCTTCCGGCCGCGTCTCACGCCCAGGGCCGGACCACCGCCATGACCAGGATGAGAAGGAACAGAACGGTCGGAACCTCGTTGGCGATCCGGTACCAGCGCGCCGGACGGGGCCGTTCATCGGCGGCGAACCGCCGCAGGTGCCGGGCCAGGAGTCCGTGCATCGCGGTCAGCAGGACGACGCTCAGGAGCTTGACGTGGAACCATCCCCCGGCCCACGGCCCGGTGATCACGGCGAGGGCGATGCCGGCGGCCCAGGTCATCACCATCGCCGGCGTCGCGATCGCCTTCAGCAGGCGCCGCTCCATGACCTTGAAGAGCTCCGACGGGGCACTCCCCGGCGCGGTATCCGCATGATACACGAAAAGCCTCGGCAAATACCACATCCCGGCCATCCAGGCCGAAAAGGCGGCGATGTGAAGCGCCTTGATCCAGAGGTAGAGATCTTCCACGATTCGCCGATTCGCGACCAGGCAGCCTTTCGGGATGCACGGGAGGAAGTGTCTGAGCTGGGCCTGACGACCGCGCACACTCTCGTCCGGCGGACCCGTGTCGCGCGGGCGGATGGATCACGCGTCAGTAATTGGATCATCTCCCTCGGGAATGCAAGTGCGTTATCAGCGCTTCGACATGCGCGATCGGGGTCTGCGGCAGAATGCCGTGGCCGAGATTGAAGATGTGCGGCCGCCGCCGGAAGGCGGCCAGGATCTCCGCCACCGCCGTGTCGAGCCGCGCCCCGCCGACCAGCAGGGTCACCGGATCGAGATTGCCCTGCACGGCGATCCCGGCGGGCAGCTCGGCCGCCGCCCAGCCGCAGGGCAGGGTGGTGTCGAGGCCGATCCCGGCGGGCCGCACCGCCTCGACGAACTCCGGGTAGAGGGGACCGATGCCGCGGGGAAAGGCGATCAACGGCACCCGCGGATGGCGCCGCCGCAACGCCTCGGCGATCCGCCGCGCCGGTTCGATCACCCAGCGCCGGGTCTCGCCCTCGGGCAGCACCCCCGCCCAGCTGTCGAAAAGCTGCACCGCTTCCGCCCCGTGGGCGATCTGGGCGTCCAGATAGGCGATCACGCTCTCCGTCAGGATCGCGACCAGCCGGGCGAAGAACTCGGGCTCGGCGAGGGCGACCCGTCGGGCCGTCAGCCAGTCCTTGGAGCCGCCGCCTTCGAGCATGTAGCAGGCGAGGGTCCAGGGCGCGCCCGAAAAACCGATCAGGGTCACCTTCGGGGGCAGTTCCCGGGCCAGGGCGGCGACCGTCTCGTAGACCGGCCGCAGCCGCGGGTACAGGGCCGCGGGGGCGAGGCGGGCGAGATCCGCCGGCTCGCGCAGGGGATCCAGCTTCGGCCCCTCGCCTTCGAGGAACCGCACCTCCATGCCGAGGGCGTGGGGAACCACGAGAATGTCCGAAAAGAGGATCGCCGCGTCGAGGGGAAAGCGCCGCAGCGGCTGGAGGGTGACCTCGACCGCCAGTTCCGGGGTGTAGCAGAGCTCGAGGAAACCCGCGACCCGGGCCCGGACCCGTCGGTATTCCGGCAGATAGCGGCCGGCCTGACGCATCAGCCAGACGGGCGGCGGATCGCGTCGCTCGCCCGAGAGGACCGCGAGCAGCGGCTTGGTTCCCGGTTCGACCCCTTTTTCCACTCCCGCTTCCTTCCTCTTTCCTTTCTGATTTCCGGTGGGAGATGTAGCAGAAGGAAACGGGATTGTGGGGATCCCGTTTCGTCCCCGGCCTCGTGCACAGGGTCGCGACCGGCTCCGCGGGGCCCCGAGGAGGTCGAAAAGATTCTTGAAATCCCACGGAAAGCGAACGACTCTCCGGGTGATGTCCCGACTGGGGAAAGCGGGGAAAACCGGATCCCGGAGCCGCTTCCGCGGGATTTTCCACGGCGGCGGGAAAAGCCGGGTCGGGTGGGAAAAGCCGGGCACGGCTCGGGGACCGGATCCGGATGAAAGCGGCTCGGCGGACCACCTCCCGGTCGTCCCCCGGTTTTGCACAGGCCAAGGGCGGAAGCGGTGCGGCTCCATCTCCATCTGATCTCGGATTCGACGGGTGAGACGGTGACCACCGTCGCCCGGGCCGCGGTCTCCCAGTTCGACGATGTGGCGCCGGTCGAGCACGTCTGGTTCTTCGTCCGCACGGCCGACCAGCTCGAACGCATTCTCCGCATCGTCGAGGCCCTGCCCGGGCTCGTCATCTACACCCTGGTGTCGCCGGAGCTGCGTCATCGGCTCCAGGAGCACTGCCGCCAGCGCGGCATTCCCTGCGTCGCGGTCCTCGATTCGGTGATGCAGACGCTGACCATGCTGCTGGGCACCGCCGGCCGTCCCAAGGTGGGCCGCCAGCACATGATGGACGACAGCTACTTCTCCCGCATCGAGGCGATGGATTTCGCGATGCGGCACGACGACGGCCAGTTCAGCGAGGAGCTCGAGGAGGCGGATGTGGTGCTGGTCGGCGTCTCCCGGACCTCGAAGACCCCGACCTGCGTCTATCTCGCCAACCGCGGGGTGAAGGCGGCCAACCTTCCGCTGGTCCCGGAGCAGCCGCGGCCGCCGATCCTGGAGCGGCTCAGCCGTCCCCTGGTGGTCGGGCTGACGATCCGGCCCGAGGCGCTGGTCGAGATCCGCCGCAGCCGCCAGAAGCTCATGGGGCTCGACGAGACGGACCCGGGCCGCTACGGGCGGGACTATGTGGATGTCGAGAAGATCCGCCGGGAGATCGTCTGCGCCCGGCGGCTGTTCGCCCGTCGGGGCTGGCCGGAGATCGACGTGACGCGGAGATCGGTCGAGGAGACGGCGGCGGCCATTTACCAGATGCTGCAGGTCCGCCGTCAGCCGGAGCTCGCGGTGCTGGGGGCCGAGGTTCCCGGACCCGGTCTCGGCGAGGACGGAGGCTGACGCGATGCGGGACCTATGAGGCCGCGGGTCACCTCGCGGGTCACCCGGCGCCACCGCCGGCGCCGGCTGCTCCTGGTCCTCCTCGCTTCGGTGGCCGCGACCGGCCTGTTCCTGCTGGTGATCATGATGGCCTATCAGACCGGCCTGTCGCAGCAGCAGGCAGAGCGGGAGCGGCTGCGCGCCGATCTCCAGCGGCTCAAGGAAGTCAACCGCATCCTCAACGAGAAGCTGGCGGTCGCCCAGGAACGGCTCGAAGGCCTCGCCAAGACCTATGCGGAGCTGCGGGCGGCCTACGAGGAGAAGGTCGTCGAGGGCGAGCTCGCGGCCCTGGTGGCCCTGCTGGAAGGCAAGCTCGAAGAGGGAATCCCGCCCGAGCGGCTGGCCTTCATCCTCCGCAACGCGACCGCCGAAAGCGGCTGCGAGGCGGCGGTCGAGACCGCGCGGCTGTTCGTCGAGGTGCCGCTCGCCCGCGGCCGGCGCGGCAGCGCGAGCCTCGCCGGGGGGCGCATCGCGGTCACCGTCGAGGGGCAGCCGGCCCGCGACGAGGGTGGCCGCCCGGAAGCCTGGTTCGACGCCGGGGCGCCGGTCCGCGCCACCCTGACCCTGATCGACGGGCGCCGGGAGCGGATCGAGGGGACGCTGCCGGTCACCTACCGGCTGCTGCTCGAGGATCGGGAGTACCGGATCGTCTTCCAGGCGGCGGACCGCCGCGGCTTCCTCCAGGTGACGCTCCAGCGCTGCGGCGGCACCGCCGCGGCCGTTTCCTCCCCCGCCACCGACTGAGACCCGGGTTCAGGCCCGGGTCAGGATCCGGGCGATCGCCGCGTTGCATTCGGCGGCCTTTTCCATGTGGGCGAGATGGCCGCAGTCCTCGAGGATGGTGACGGTCACCGTTTCGGGCAGGCCTTCGGCGTGCCGCACCGGCAGGATGCGATCCTCGCGCCCCCAGAGGAGCTGCACCGGCATCGGAAGCTCGCCGATCCGCGGCCGCAGATCGATCCGCTGCCGCCCGCCGGCGAAGCAGGCCTCCACGATCCGTGACAGCGCCTCCGGGACCCCGTCGAGCCGCTTGTAGCGAAGCACCTCCTCCACCATCTCGCGGCTGATGCCGGCCGGATCCCGGACCAGCATCTCGAGCACCGGGCGCAGCTTGCGGGCCCGCTTTTCCCGCAGGAAGCCTTCGAGATACCCGCTCTCGATCTCGGCCCCGAAACCGGCCGGCGCCACCAGGGTCAGGCTCGCCACCGCCGCCGGCCGGTCGAGGGCGAGGCGCATCGCCACCGCCCCGCCGAGGCTGTGGCCGACCAGATGGGCACGGGGGATCGCGAGGGCCTCGAGGAACGCCGCCACCGCCGCCGCCAGTTCCTCGAGGCTGCCGGTGGCGAGCGCCTTGTCGGAACCGCCGTGGCCCGGAAGGTCGAGAGCCAGGGTGCGGTGCGCGGCGGCCAGCGCCTCCTGGTTGAGGGTCCAGCTCGACAGATCGCCGCCGAAACCGTGGACGAACACCACCGGCGGTCCCTCGCCGGCGCCGACCTCGAGATAGCGGATGCGCCGCCCGCCGGCTTCGACGGTCCGCGGCTCGGGGGCGGCCTCGGTCGCTCCCGAGGCCAGGGCGGCGGCGAACCGCTCGCGGAAATCGGCGACGAAGCGGTCGATCTCGGCCTCGCTCACGCTCTCCGGCGCCAGCACCGCGAGCAGCGCGCCGACCGGCAGGGTCTCGCCGGCCGCCGCCACCCGACGGCGCAGCAACCCCGCCGCCGGGCTCTCGAAGACGTTGGCGATCTTGGAGGTCTCGATCTCGGCGATCTCCTGCCCCTTGGCGATCGTCTCGCCTTCCTCCACGAGCCAGGCGGCGAGCATGCCCTCCTGCATCGCCAGCCCCCATTTGGGCATGACGACGGCTTCGATGGCGGCGCTCATCCGCGGCCGTACCCGTGGACCTCGCGAACGGCCTCGACGATCCGGTCGGGGCCGGGGATGTAGAGATCCTCGAGCGCCGGCGAGAAGGGCACCGGAGCATGGGGTGCGGTCACCATTCTGACCGGCGCCCGGAGCGCGTCGAAGGCCTCTTGGGCGATCAGGGCGGCGATGTCGGCGGCCATGCTGCAGCGCGGATGGGCCTCGTCCACCACCACCACCCGGCCGGTCTCCTCGGCGGTCTCGAGCACCGTCTCGCGGTCGAGGGGCGAGGTGGTGCGGAGATCCACCACCGTGCAGGAGATGCCCTCGCCTTCCAGCCGGTCGGCGGCCTCGTTGGCGAAATTGACCATCCGCCCGAGGGCGACGACGGTCACGTCCTCCCCCTCGCGGGCGACGTTGGCCTCGCCGAAGGGGATCGTGTAGGGCTCGTCGGGAACCTCCGCCTCCTCGTCGTACATCGCCTTGTGCTCGAAGAACATCACCGGATCGTCGTCGCGGATCGCCTGGATCAGCAGCCCCTTGGCCTCGTAGGCGTTGGAGGGGATCGCCACCTTCAGCCCGGGGATGTGGGTGAAGATGTTGTAGAGGCACTGGCTGTGCTGGGAGGCGGCACGGAAGCCGGCACCGTACATGGTGCGGACGACCAGCGGGGTGGTGGCCTTGCCGCCGAACATGTAGCGGAACTTGGCCGCCTGGTTGAAGATCTGGTCGAAGCAGACCCCCATGAAATCGACGAACATCAGCTCCGCCACCGGCCGCAGCCCGGTGGCGGCGGCCCCCACCGCGGCGCCGACGAAGGCGCTCTCGGAGATCGGCGTGTCCAGCACCCGCTCGCGACCGAACCGCGGCATCAGCCCCTTGGTCACCCCGAGCGGACCGCCCCAGGCGTCGTCCTCGCCCGGCGCCCCCATGCCGCCGGCGACGTCCTCGCCCATCAGGATCACCGTCGGATCGCGCTCCATCTCCTGACGCAGCGCCTCGTTGACGGCCTCGCGAAAGCTCTTTTTGGGCATGGCGGCCTCCCCCCTCAGTAGGACGCGTAGACGTCGGTCAGCAGATCGGCCTCGGTCGGATAGGCGGCGCCCTTGGCGTCGTCCACCGTACGGGCGATCCGCTCCCGCGCTTCCCGGTCGATCGCATCGAGATCGGAATCCTCGAGGAGACCGGCCTCGCGGACCCGGCGCCGGAACAGCATCAGGGGATCCTTCTCGGCCTTGATCCGCTCCACCTCGTCGGCCGCCCGATAGGTGCAGGCGTCGCCCTCGAAATGGCCGTAGTAGCGGGAAAGGCGCACATGCAGGAGGCTCGGACCATCGCCGGCCCGGGCCCGTTCCACCGCCTCGCGGGCGGCTTCCCAGACGGCGAAGAAGTCGAACCCGTCGACCTCCACCCCGGGCATGCCGAAACCGGCCGCGCGGCCGGTCTGGCTGCCGCCCACCGACCAGGAGCTGGCGGTGGTTTCGGCGTAGCCGTTGTCCTCGATGACGAAGATCGCCGGCAGGTTCCAGACCTTGGCCAGATTGTAGCTTTCCAGGGTGGTGCCCTGGTTGGAGCCGCCGTCCCCGACGAAGGCCACCGCCACCCCGCCGGTGCCCAGGGTCTTGGCCGCGAGCGCCGCTCCGCAGACGAGCGGCGGGCCGCCGCCGACGATGCCGTTGGCGCCCATCATCCCCTTCTCGAGATCGGCGATGTGCATCGAACCGCCCTTGCCGCCGCACAGCCCCTCGCGCTTGCCGAAGATCTCCAGCATCATCGCCCGCGGGTCGCAGCCCTTGGCGATGCAGTGACCGTGGCCGCGATGGGTGGAGGCGATCCGGTCGCGATCGTCGAGATGGAGACAGACCCCGACCGCCGAGGCTTCCTCGCCGGCGTAGAGATGGACGAAGCCCGGGATGTTGCCGGCCGAGAATTCCTCGTGGACCCGATCCTCGAACTCGCGGATGAGGCGCATCCGACGGTACGCCTCGAGCAGGTCCTCGCGACTGAGCTGCATCACGACCTCCCCTGATCCTCGTTCGATGGCGGGCGTACGCTGCCGCGCGCCTTGTCTTTCGGGGCAGGGTGATCGGCACGACCGGAGCTGTCAAGAAGCTTCGGGAGGCGCTGCCGGCGCCCCCGCGCGCCCGCTCCGGCGGCCCTTTCGGGAACGGGAACGCGGCGCGCCCCGGGCGGTTCGCCGGGACGGCCGCCGCGGCTCACACCCGACCCATCCCCTCCTGGATGACGTCGAGCTTGAGATCGTGCTTGAGGGCGTGCAACGCCACTTCCATCTGCTGCGACCACTGCTCCGCCGTCAGCCCCCATGTCTCGAGTTCCCCGGGATCGGCGTCCTCCGGGGCATGGGGACGGTTCACGTAGGCGATGCCCTGTTCGTACTTGTGGCGCACGAACGACCCCTCGGGCAGGAGCTCTTCGGCGAGCCGGTCGGGTTCTTCCGACAGCGCCTTTCTGAGATCCTCGAGATCGACCAGCACGGGCATGGCGATCCTCCCTTCTTCGGTCACCGGCGGCGCTTTACAGCGCCTTTCCCTCCCGACATGCTGGGCGGGATTCCAGCCGGTATCATGCCATAAAGGCGATCTCCGGGCAAAAGGGGATGCGGCATGTGGACACCTGGTGCGATGCCCGGCCTCCCGCTGTGCGCCGGAGGAGGCGGCACCGTGCGCCCATCGCCGCGCCCGCGGTGAGACCCGGGGACTGGAGGAGCGGCCCGTGTTCGAGACGCCGATCGTCGATACGCATGTGCATTTCTGGGATCCGCGGCGGCTGCCGCTGCCCTGGCTCGCGGGCCTGCCGGAGCTGAACCGGCCGTATCTGCCGGCGGATTTCGCCACCGCCACCGCCGGGCTGCCGGTCCGGGCGATGGTCTTTCTCGAATGTGATGCGGCGCCCGGCTACCATCTCGAGGAGCTGGCCCTGGTCGGCGAACTGGCCGCCGCCGAGCCGCGCCTCGCCGCCTTCGTTCCCCACGCGCCCCTCCACAAGGGCGCGGAAGCGGCGGCCGATCTCCGGAAACTCGCGGCCGAGCCGCGGGTCCGCGGGGTCCGTCGGCTGCTCCAGCAGGAGGAGGATCCCGCCTTCTGCCTGCGGCCGGGCTTCCTCGAGGGAATCGGGCTGCTGCCGCGCTTCGATCTCCATTTCGAGATCACCGTCTACCACCACCAGATGGATGCCGTGGTGGCGCTCGTCGAGCGCTGCCCGGAGGTCCGCTTCGTCCTCGATCACTGCGGCAAGCCGGGGATCGCGGCCGGCCTGTTCGAACCCTGGGCGTCGCGGATCCGGCGTCTCGCGGCGCTGCCGAACCTCGTCTGCAAGCTCTCGGGTCTGGTGACCGAAGCCGACCACCACCGCTGGCGGGAAGAGGAACTGCGTCCCTACATCGACCATGTCCTCGAATGTTTCGGCGCCGGGCGGGTGATGTTCGGCGGCGACTGGCCGGTGGTCACCCTGGCGGCCTCCTACCGGCGCTGGGTGGAGATCGTCGCCAAGGCTCTCGACGGCGCCCCGAGCGAAGACCGCCGCCGGATCTGGCACGACAACGCGGTCCGCGTCTACCGGCTCGGACCGCCGGAAAGCTGAGCGGCCCGGTCTTCCGGTCATCTTTTCGTTTGACCGGAAAGCGGTCTCGACGCATGATCAATCATGGCGGGGAAAGGGCCGTTCCGAGGCGGCGAATCCGGTCGCCGCCGCGAGCGGAAAGACGGCCCTTCGGCTCCGCCGTTCGGCCGCAACGCCAAACCGGGAGGATGGGAAACGACCATGACTCCACCGGGCCAGCCAGACGGGGCTTCCGTTTGAGCGAAGCCCCCGGTCCTCGACGGGGCCCACGGGCGAGGGTCGAGGGTCGTCATTCCGACAATTCGCGACGAACCGGCGCTCGACCGAGGGTCGAGCGCGGAAGCGAAGAGCGCAGAACCCGGTCTCGTCCGGGTCGACCCCGCCGTGCCACATCAGCCGGCGGGGTCGTCGTCCGCGGTCCCCAGCTCCTCCGGTCGTACTCCGATGTGGGCCGGCGGTCTTGCGCGGGCCCGGGAGCGATGTCTCAATGCTGGGCACGGAGGTGAAGCGGATGAGCGAAGTCATGTACGCGCGGGGCGATGCCGACGAAAGGCCCTGGGGACGCTGGGAGGTGCTGGACGTCGGCGAGCGGTTCGTCGTCAAGCGGATCAGCGTCCGGCCCGGCGGCCGGCTTTCCCTGCAGCGCCACAATCACCGGCAGGAGCACTGGGTCGTCGTCCGGGGACGCGCCCGGGTGACGCGCGACGAGGAAACCCTCGAGCTCGGTCCCGACGACAGCGTGTTCATCCCCCTGGGCGCCTGGCATCGGATCGAGAATCCCGGCGAGGAACTCATGGAGTTCATCGAGGTCCAGACCGGCGACCGCCTCGACGAGAACGACATCGAACGCCGCGAGGACATCTACGGGCGCCGTTGAGGCGGATCATTCGGAAAGGATCTCGCCCGGCCGCCGGTAGCCGTCGAGGCGGGCGTTGTCGTCGCTGCAGTAGACGATGCTCCGGGGATCGGCCGCCACCCGGTCGAACTCGGGATCGAACAGGGTGTAGTAGAAAGCACCGCCGGCCGCGTCCCGGCGGGCCCTGAGCATGCAACCCGCCGCCTTCCCCACCGCCCGCCGGTCGTCCTCCCGCCAGATCCCGGGAGGCACGAAACGGCTGTGCCAGATGCCGAGCCGTGCCTGGCGCGCCCGCGCTTCGCTGCGGCGGTAACCCGGCGGCGCGTCGGGGTCGGCCACCGCCATGCCGCTTTCGAGCTGGACCACCGCGAGATCGAGATCGCCGAGGGCGCAGATCGCCTCGCGGACGCCGTCGGGGCGGATCCGCTGCACCTCGCAGCGCAGCGGTCCGCGGCCGAGCACGACGTGCTTGCGGAGATCGTGGGCGGCGGCGAGGCCGCAGGTCCAGGCGATGTCGTCGTAGCGGCAGCGCTGCCCGATCTCCGGGGCGTCGATGCCGAACAGGGCGATCACCCGGCCATCGATCTGCAGGCTGTCGCCGTCGACGATCCGGGCGGCGCGCGGCTCGGCGATCTCGATCACCTCCCCGGCCCGCGCCGCCGCCGCCAGCAGGAGCACGCTCGCCAACACCCAGGGTATCCTTCGCGATTCTCGCAACCTCTCTCTCCTCGCCCCGTCGCCGGGCTCAGCGACGCCAGAACCGGGGATGGAACAGCACCAGCAGGGTGAAGAATTCGAGCCGGCCGAGCAACATCGCCGACAGCAGCACCCATTTCACGGGATCGCCGAGGGCGGCGAAATTCCCGGACGGGCCGATGACCGGCCCGAGTCCCGGGCCGACGTTGGCGAGGGTCGTGGCCGCGGCCGACACGGCGGTGACGAGATCGAGCCCCAGGGCCCCCAGGAGGACCGTCAGCACCCCCCAGGAGCCGATGAACAGGAAGACGTAGCTCAGCACCGCGATGATCACCTGGCCGGTGACCGGCTTGCCGGCGTAGCGGGGGCTGCCGACCCGGCTGGGCAGGAAGAGCTGCACCAGATATTCGCGGGTGGCGATCCACAGGATCTCGAAACGGAAGATCTTGATCCCGCCGGCGGTCGAGCCGGTGCAGCCGCCGATCACCGTGATCGCCAGGAACAGGGCCACCGCCGGCGCGCCCCAGAGGGTGTAGTCCTCGGAGCTGTAGCCGGTGGTGGTGACGATCGAAACCAGATTGAAGGCGGCGGCGAGGAGCGCCTCGCCGGGGCCCCGTCCCTGGCTGACCATCAGCCAGAGGGCGAGCAGCAGACTCGCCAGCAGCAGGAAGGCGAGGAAGGTGCGGATCTGGCTGTCGGCGAAGAAGGCCTCGCCGCGGCCGGCGGCGAGGCCGACGTAGCGGGCGTAGGGCAGGGCACCCATCAGCATGCCGGCGAGCAGCACCAGCTCCACCGCCTCGCTGTCGAAGGCGGCGATGGAGGCGTCGCGGGTCGAGAAGCCGCCGGTGGCGATGCTGGTGAAGGCGTGGTTGACGGCGTCGAAGGCGGGCATCCCGGCGAGTCCGAGGGCGATCGCCAAGAGCAGGGTGAGGGCGAGGTAGATGGTCACCAGCCGCCGCACGAACTCGGCGGTGGTGGGCAGCACCTTCTCCGATCGATCCGAGCTTTCGCTGCGGAAGAGCTGCATTCCACCGATCCGCAGGAAGGGCAGCAGGACGAGGGCCATGACGATGATTCCGATCCCCCCGACCCACTGCAGGAGGGACCGCCATAGCAAAAAACCGGGCGGCGCCCGGTCGAGACCGGTGATCACCGTCGAGCCGGTGGTGGTCATCGCCGAGACCGCCTCGAACAGGGCGTCGGTCGGGGACAGATCGTAGCCGCCGAGGGCGAAGGGCAATGCGGCGAAGAAGGCGGTCACCAGCCAGCTCGAGGCGGTCATCAGGAAGGCGGCGCGCAGCGACAGGCCGTGGGCCCGGTGACGGTGGGCCAGCACGAGGGCGATGCCGAAGAAGGCGGTGATGCCGCTGGAGCCCAGGAAACCGCGCCAGTCGGGGTTGGCGAAGGCTAGATCGACGGCCAGAGGCACCAGCATCGCGGCGGCCAGGATGACCAGCAGCCAGCCGAGCGCGTAGAATACGGTGCCGAGACCGGGAAACGGGCGGACGGCCATGGGGTTCCTTCACGATCCCGCAGCTTTCCCCGTGCTGGTAGCGCAGAGCCCGCGCCGATGGTAGCGTCGCGACAGCGCAAGGTGAGGTGCGATGCGGCTGATCCGGCGGCGGGTGGCGCGCCTGGTGGTGGCGATCCTCGGGTTCGCGGCGGTGGCGCCGGCGGTCGCCGGCGATGCGCCCTGCCCGGCCGCGGCATTGTGCGAAACACCGCTCGGCAGTTACGGGCTCCTGTTCCCGCCCGCCCATGCGCCCGGGGTACGGGTACCGGTGGTGGTCTTCTTCCACGGCTGGGGTTCCGCGGCCGGGAATGTTCTCGCCGACGCCGGGATCGTCGAGACGGTACGGAGCCGCGGCTACGCCCTGCTGGTCCCCGAGGGATTGCCGGATCCCGAAACCGGCGCCCGCGGCTGGTCGCATCGGGGATCGCCGCATCGGAACCGGGACGAGGTGGCGTTCCTGCGCGAAGTGGTCGCGGACGCGGCGGGACGGGCGCCGATCGATCCCGACCGGATCCTCGTGAGCGGCTTCTCCGCCGGCGGGTCGATGGTCTGGCATCTCGCCTGCTACGACGGCGACCGCTACCGGGCCTTCGCACCGATCGCCGGCGCCTTCTGGGAACCGCTGCCGGAAAGCTGTCCCGGCGGGCCGGTGGATCTCCTGCATCTGCAGGGCTTCGCCGACGAGGTGGTGCCCATCGAGGGGCGCCGGATCGGCGACCGCTGGCAGCAGGGCGATCTGTACGCGAGCCTCGCGCTGCTGCGGCGCAAGAACGGCTTGCGCAGCGCGCCCGACCGGATCATCTTCGAGGGCCGCTACCGCTGCCGGATGTGGACCGGCAATGCCGAAGGCCGACTCGGCCTCTGCCTCCACGACGGCGGGCATATCCTGCCGGACGACTGGCTGGAGCGCGCCATCGACTGGTTCGAGGCTTTGCCTCAGGGCTGATCGGAGGCGCTCCGCAGGGCGGGCTCCGGGGGTGGCCCGGCCGCCGGCGCCATCCCGTTGCGGAGCCGGAACCGCGCCAGCGCCACCGCCGAATCCTCGATCGCTCGCGGCTCCATCCGCGTAAGCAGACGGGCCGTGCGGCGCGCCGCCGGTCCGTATCCCGCCTCGGCCGCGAGCCGGTACCACATCAGCGCCATCGCCGCCCGTTCCGCCTCCTCGTCGATCCGGCCGAGGCGGTAGTAGCCCTTGCCGTCGCCCGCGAGGCCCGCCTGCAGGTACCAGTGCCGGGCGGCGGTGGGATCGGTCGGCGGCAGCCTCGGATCGGCGAGCAGATCGCCGAGACGCAAAAAGGCGCGCCGATCGCCGCGTTCGGCGGCGAGACGGAAATAGTAGGCGGCGCTCTGGCCGTCGGCGGCCCGCCCGGCCGTGTCTTCGAGAAACAAGCGTCCGGCCTGGTAGGCCGCCTCGGGATCGCCCCGGTCCGCGGCGATCGCGTAGAGGCGGCGGGCGCGTTCGCGATCCGGCGGCAGATCGACGCCGCCGTCGCGATAGAGACGCGCCAGCTTGACCCGGACGCTCTCCCGGCCCCGCTCGAGTGCCCGGCGATAGTAGGCGGCGGCACGGCGGGCGCTTTCGGGGACCCCCTTGCCGGCGGCATGGAGACGAGCGAGCTGTTCGCTCGCCCGGGCGTCGCCGAGGCGATGATCGCGTTCCAGGGTGGCGATCGCCCGCCGGTACCAGCGGGCCGCCGCCACGGCATCGCCGGGCCTCCCGCGGACCGCCAGCGCCTCGGCGAGATCGAGCTGGGCCGAAAGATGGCCGCGTTCCGCCGCCTTCCGCAACCAGGCGATGCCGGTCCCGGGATCGGCCCCGATCCCCTCCCCGCCCCGCACCAGGAGTCGGCCGAGCCGCCGCATCGCGGAAAGATCGTTCTTCTCCGCCGCCAGGCGGTACCAGCCGAGGGCCGCCACCGGATTGCGCGGGGTGCCTTCGCCCGCGAGCAGCATGCCGGCGAGCGCGCGCATCGCCGGGAGGTCACCGTTTTCCGCCGCCTTGCGGTACCAGAACACGGCTGCTTCGGGATCCCGCGGCACTCCCCTGCCGCTGGCGTGGAGACGGGCGAGCTCGCGCTGGGCGCGGGCCACCCCGGCCTCGGCGAGGGCGCGGTAGCGATCGGCGGCGACCGTGTAATTCCCCGAATCCGCCGCCCGGCGGGCACTCGCGAGGACCTCCCGCTGGATGCGGGTCGGCTGCTGCGCGAGGCTGCAGGCCGCGAGCCCGCCGAGCAGGAGGAGGATCGTCGTGCCACGGAGGAACGGCCGGCTCCGGCGCGCGATCATCGCCGGTCCCTTCCGGTGGCTTCCCGCCGGACCGCTTCGCCCAGCGCCTGCAGCGCCCGGCGCAGATCGGGTGCGGTGACGCCGGCGGTGACCCGCGCCACCGCCTCCCGGTCCGCCGCCGAGAGTTCCGGCGGCCGGCGGTCCCGCCGCGGTGGGGGCGCCGGCGGCGGCGCGTGGAGGAAGCGGATTCTGGCCACCGCCGGGAAGCCGAAATGGCCGTTGATGCGTTCGAGGAGCTGGGGGGTGGCGTGTTGCAGTTCCAGCGCCGCGCCGCCGGTCGCCCGCAGGAGCAGGGTCCCGCCGCGCCGGGCGCCGCGCGGGAAATCGATCCGCACCGGCTGGCAGCGGGTCGCGAAACCGCGGCCGACCAGCCGCGGCCAGTCGGTGAGGATGGTGGTCTCGGCGAAGCCCCGGCGGCGGGCGGCGGGGGTCAGGAGCGGCCGGAGGAGGGCCGCGAGACCGCGCACCCCGCCCCGCCGCTCTTCCCGTCGCCGGGGTCTTTCGCCTATGGCGGTGCCGGAAGACCGCGACATGATGGCTCCCTCATGCGTTCGACGACTATAATGCAAGCCGCCGTCGGGGTGCAGTCCCCGCCGGCGGGCCTTCCGGCCGGGACCCGCGCGGCCCTGACGGCCGGGCTCCTCGCCTGGTATCGCGAGAGCGCCCGGGCGCTGCCCTGGCGGGTGGGCGAGGGGGTGGCGCCCGATCCCTGGCGGGTCCTGGTTTCGGAGTTCATGCTCCAGCAGACGACGGTGGCCACGGTGAAGGAACGGTTCGCCGATTTCCTCGCCCGCTTTCCGGATGCCGCCAGTCTCGCCGCCGCCGATCTCGACGAGGTGCTCCACGCCTGGCAGGGGCTCGGCTACTATCGCCGTGCCCGGCTGCTGCACGCCTGTGCGCGCGAGATCCGCGACCGCCACGGCGGCGTCCCTCCGGCCGACCGCGAGCGGCTCCGGGCGCTGCCGGGAATCGGCCCTTACACCGCGGCGGCGGTGGCGGCGATCGCCTTCGGCGAGCCGGTGGTGCCGGTGGACGCCAATGTCGCCCGGGTTCTCGCCCGCCTGTTCGCCGTCGAGGCGCCTCGAGCCCGTGCGACGGCCGAAATCCGCCGCCTGGCCGCCGGGCTGGGCGATCATCGGGCGCCGGCGGCGGTCGCCCAGGCCTGGATGGAACTGGGCGCGCTCGTCTGCCGGCCGCGCCGGCCGCGCTGCGGAAGCTGCCCTCTCGCCACCTTCTGCCTCGCCCGCCGGCGCGGGATCGAGACCCGGATCCCGGTGGCGGGGTCCGGCCGCCGCCGCCCGCGCCGTCACGGTTTCGCCTTCCTGATGCGGCGGGCCGACGGCCGCATCCTCTTGCGCCGACGGCCGGTGGAGGGGCTGCTGGGCGGGACCATGGACCTGCCGGGCAGCAGTTGGACGGCGGCACCGCCCGACGGGCCGCCGCCCTTTCCCCGTCCCGGCCGCTGGCGGCCGCTGCCCGGACGGGTCCGGCACCCGTTCACCCACTTCACCCTCGAGCTGGCGGTCTGGCAGGGGGAGGTGGAGGCCGAGCCCGGCGAGCCCGGCTGGTACGATCGGGAGGCGATGGCGGGTCTCGCCCTCTCCAGTCTGACCCGCAAGCTGCTGCGTCACGCCGGGATCGAGCCCCCGCCCGCGGTCAGGGGCGCCAGGCGTCGCTGAGATGGCGCGGCAGGCGCCAGGGCGCGATCAGCACCAGATCGAACCGCAGCCGCAGGCCGGCCAAGGCCGGTCGCTGGCCGAGGAAGGCCTCGGCGGCGCGGGCGATGCGCCGCCGCTGCGCCGGCCGCAGCGCCTCCGCTCCGGCATCGAGACTGGGGCGGCGCTTGACCTCGACGAAGGCCAGGAGGTCGCCGCGTCGCACCACCAGGTCGATCTCCCCCGCGGGACAGGCGAAACGGCGGGCGAGAATGCGGTAGCCGCGCAGCCGCAGCGACCAGGCGGCGAGCCGCTCGGCGGCCCGCCCGCGGCGGTCGCCGTCAGCCCTCGCCACCGCCTTCCAGCTCCAGGGCCAGGCGGTAGACCCGCGAGCGGGACACGCCGGTGAGCGCCGCCACCTCGGCCACCGCGTCGCGCAGGGATCCGCGGCCCAGGGCCTCGCGCAGCGCCTCCCGAAGCGCATCCTCCTCCCCTTCCTCCGCCCCCGGTTCCGGCGCCGCCGGCGGGCCGAGCACGAGGACCATCTCGCCGCGCGGGGCCGACTCCTCGTCGAGCGCCGCCAGCAGGTCGCGCAGGCGGCCGTGACGCAGTTCCTCGAAGCGCTTGGTGAGTTCGCGGGCGATGCAGGCCTCGCGATCGCCGAGGAGCTCGAGACAGTCGGCGAGGGTGGCACGGAGCCGGTGCGGGGCCTCGTAGAGGACGAGGGTCGCCGGCACCCGGGCGAGCTCGGCCAAGGTCCGCCGGCGCGCCGACCGTCGGCTCGGCAGAAAGCCCTGGAAGAGGAAGCGGTCGGTCGGCAGACCGCAGACCGAGAGGGCGGCGATCGCCGCGCAGGGGCCCGGCACGGCGCGCACCGGCACGCCCCGGGAAAGCGCTTCGCGGACCAGCCGGTACCCGGGATCGGCGATGCAGGGGGTCCCGGCGTCGGCGACGAGCGCGAGGGCGTCGCCGCGGGCCAGGCGGGCGAGGATCCGCGGCCGGATCCGCGCCGCATTGTGTTCGTGATAGACGAGCAGCGGTCGCGCGATACCGAAATGGCGGAGCAATCGGCCGGTCACCCGGCTGTCCTCGCAGATCACCGCGTCCACCGCGGCGAGCACGGCGCGGGCACGCAGGGTGATGTCGCCGAGATTGCCGATCGGCGTGGCGACCACATGGAGGCCCGGTCCCGGTTGTCCCGCGGTCGCGCTTTCGCTACGCTCCGCGCCAGCCCCGCTCGGACGGTCCGAAATGCTCACCTCGACGGCAAATCCACGGCTCGGTGCCCGCTTCCTGTGCGGTGCGCTGCTCCTCGCCCTCCTGGGAGGATGCGCCACCCCGCAGAAAAGCACGCCCCCCGCACCGGCGCAAGCCGAACAACCGGTGGTCGAAGAGGTCGATCCGGGGCCGCCGCCCCCGCCGCGGGTGGCGGTCCTGCTGCCGCTGAGCGGGCCGGACGCGGCGGTCGGCCGGGATCTCCTCGACGCCGTCCAGCTCGCGCTCTTCACGGTGGGCGAGAACGAGGTCGAGATCCTGCCCCGGGACACCGCCGGCGACCCGGCCACCGCGGCGCGGGTGGCGCGCGAGGTCCTCGATCTCGGCGCCGAGCTGGTGCTCGGACCGCTGTTCGCCCGCTCGGCGCGGGAAGTCGGGGCGATCGCCGCCGCCCGCGGGGTGCCGGTGCTCTCCTTCTCCAACGATTCCGCGATCGCCGGTCCGGGGCTGTTCGTGCTGGGGTTCCGCCCGGAGGAGCAGGTGGCGCGGGTCCTCGACTACGCCCGGCGTCAAGGCCTCGCCCGGATCGGCGCGCTGGTGCCCGACGACGCCTACGGCCGACGGGCGCTGGAGGCCTGGCGGCGAGCCTACGGGGACGTGCCCGAACCGCCGCCTTGGGCCGTCTACGGCGGCGATCAGAACGCCATCGCCGAGACCCTGCGCGGCTTCACCGCCTACGAGGAGCGGGTGCGGGCCCTCGCCGAGCAGAAGCGGGCCCTCGCCGGGCGCGAGGACGAGGCGGCCGAGGCGGCGCTGGCCCGGCTCGAAAGCCAGGATACCTTCGGCCCACCGCCCTTCGACGCGGTGCTGATCGCCGACGGCGGGCTGCGTCTGCGGACGGTGGCGGCGCTCCTCGCCTACTACGACGTCGATGCCCGCACCGCCCGGTTCCTCGGCACCATGCGCTGGCTGGAGGATGCCGAGCTCACCGCCCGGGACACCCTGGTGGGGGCTTGGTTCGCGGCCCGCTCCCCGGCCAAGGACGCGGCTTTCGGCGCGCGTTTCGAGGAGGTTTACGGGCGTGCTCCGCGCCCCCTCGCGAGCCTCGCCTTCGACGCCACCGCCCTCGCGGTCCTGCTGTCGCGCACCGAACCGCGCTTCGATCCGGCCCAGCTCACCGATCCCCAGGGATTCGACGGGTTCAGCGGCATCTTCCGGCTGCGCCCCGACGGCCTCGCCGAACACGGGCTCGCCATCCTCGAGATCCGCAAGGGCGAGCTCGTCGAGATCGACCCCGCCCCGGACGCCTTTCCGGCCGGCTTCGCCGCCACCGGCCGGCGGCCCGATCTCGTCAGGGCAGCTCCGCCACTTCCAGCCAGAAGAGGCTGATCGCCCGCGCCACCTTCTCGAAATGTTCGAGATCCACCGGCTTGGCGACGAAGCCGTTGGCGTGCAGGGCGTAGCACTGCTGGATGTCCTGCTCGGCCACCGAGGTCGAGAGGACGATCACCGGCAGACCGCGCAGCCGCGGATCGGCCTTGATCTCGGCCAGGACCTCGCGCCCGTCCTTGCGCGGCAGGTTGAGGTCGAGGAGGACGAGCCGCGGCCAGGCACGTTCGGCGGCGCAACGGCGGAGATAGGCGAGCGCCTCCACCCCGTCGGGCACGTGGCGGATGGCGTCGGCGAGGCCGATCTCGCGGAAGGCCTCGCGGGCCAGCCGGGCGTCGGCGGGATTGTCCTCGACCAGGAGGATGGGCGGCGGCGCGCCGCCGGTCGCGGCGTGGGTCTCGGTCTCCATGGCGTTTCCAACCTTTCTCGTTGTCCGCGGCGGCTTCGGGCCGACGCGGTCTTTGTCAACCATAAATTATGTTTGACGGCGCAGACCCCTCGTTTAAGTTTATGAGTGCGCGCGGTTTTAAACCCGGGGTCGAGTAATCCATGGAAGGTGACGAGCGGTTCGAACCCTTTCCCGGCCGTCGGACGGAGCCCGAGGCTCCACCCGGGCTGGCGGAAAGCGGCGCGGTCGTGGCCCTGGGTCGCTCCCGCGGCCGGCCGCCGGCCGTCGATCCCGAGCCGGCGGGAGACCGGCGGCACCGTCTCCGTCTGCTGCTGGTGGAGGACGATCCCGAGGAGGCCGATCTGACCCGACGGCTGCTGCTGCGGACCGAACGGGCGCATTACGAGGTCGAGCGGGTGAGCACCGCCGAGGAGGGCCTGCAGCGGGCCGCGGGCGAACATTTCGACGTCTGTCTCGCCGATCTCTATCTGCCGGGGCGCGACGGGCTCGCGTTCCTGCGCACCCTGCGCGCCCGGGATCTGCGGCTGCCGGTGGTCCTCTATTCGGGCTACGCCGAGGAGGAAGTGGAAAACCTCGCCATCGATCTCGGGGCCGCCGACTTCCTCGACAAGGAGGAGCTCGACACCGCCCGGCTCGACCGCAGCCTCCGCTTCGCCATCGCCCGCTGCCGGGATCTCGCCCGTCTCGATCGCCTCGCCCGGTACGACGAACTCACCGGACTCGCCAACCGGGCCCTCTTCGGCGATCGTTTCGACAAGGCGCTGGCGGCGGCCCGCCGGCATCGCAGTCTGGTCGCCGTCGCCCTCCTGGACCTCGACGGTTTCAAGGCGGTCAACGACCGCCACGGCCATGCCGCCGGCGATGCGCTGCTGCGCCAGGTGGGTGAGCGCCTGCGGCGGACGCTGCGGGAGACCGACACCGTGGCGCGTCTCGGCGGCGACGAGTTCGCGGTGATCGTCGAGGATCTCCGCCGGCCCGACGATGCCGCCATCGTCGGCCGCAAGATCCTCGATGCGGTGGCCCCGCCCTTCGCCTTCGACGGCGCTCCGGTGGAGATCACGGCGAGTATCGGCATGGCGCTCTATCCGCGCGACGGCGACGGCGCCGAGCGGCTCATCGAGCGTGCCGATGCGGCGATGTACCGGGCCAAGGGGGAGGGCGGCAACCTCTGTCGCTTCCACGATCCGGTGCTCGACCGGGAGATCGCCCAGGCGCCGGTGCTGGCCTGCGAGCTGCGGGAGGCGATCGCCAGCGGCGGTCTCGAGCTCCTGTTCCAGCCCCAGGTGACCCTCGCCCCCGGACCGGTCGGTCTCGCCACCGTCGTCCGCTGGCGGCATCCCCGCCGGGGGGAGCTCGAGGGCGAGGCCTTCCGCGAGCTCGCCGGCCGCGCCGGCCTGATGGAGGAGCTCACCGACTGGCTGATCGAATCCGCCTGTTCCCAGGTTCGCCGCTGGGTTTCGCAGGGGTTCGGTCCGCTCCATCTGGCGGTCCCCATCTATTCCCGCCGGCAGCTCGCCTGGAGCGGGCTCGCCGAACGGGTGGAGGAGAAATGCCGCACCCACGGGATCCCGCCGGCGGCGCTCGAACTCGAAATCGAGGAGCCGCTCCTGCTCGAGGAGCTCGAGGCCGGCGGGACGGCGTTCGAATCCCTGCACCGCAGCCGGGTCCGTATCGCCGTCGCCCGTTTCGGCGCCGGGCCGACCTCGCTGATGGTCCTGCGGGACGCGCCCTTGCACACCCTCAAGCTGGCGCACGAGCTCATTCACGACACACCTCGCGACGGCCGCCGGACCCTGTTCGTCAACGCGATCGTCGAGCTCGCCCGCAGCCTCAAGCTGCGTCTCGTCGCCGAGGGCATCGAGAACAAGGACCAGCTCCAGATGCTCAAGCGCGCCGGCTGCGACGCGGTGCAGTCGATCATAAGCTGCCCCCCATTGCCGGAGCGGGATGCCGCGGCCTGGCTGCGGCGGGCCCAGCAGCGCCAGCGGCGGCGCTGACCGGGCCGAAGGCCGGATCCTCGGCATCCGCCAGCACCACCCGGTCGCGCCCCTGCCGCTTCGCCGCGTAGAGGGCCGCGTCCACCCGTTCCAGCCAGCCCTGCACGCTCTCGCCGGGGCGCAGCCGGCCGACGCCCAGGGACACCGTCAGCCGGTCCAGGAACTCGTTGGCGTTGCGGAGCCGGATGCGGCAGTTGGCGATCCGGTGACGCAGCCGCTCGGCGACTTCGAGGGCCTGCCGTTCGAGGGCGTCGCGCAGGAGCACCGCGAACTCCTCGCCGCCGAGGCGCCCGACCAGATCGCCCTCCTTGACGTTGCCGGCCATCAGGCGCGCCACTACCTGCAGCACCTTGTCGCCGACCCGATGTCCGTGATGATCGTTGAAGGCCTTGAAATGGTCGATGTCGAGCAGGATCAGCGACGGCACCGCACCGCCCGCGGCCGCCGTGTCCACCGCCTCCTGCATCGCCGACTGGAGATGGCGGCGGTTGGCGATCCCGGTCAGGGGATCGGTCAGCGCCTCGCTGCGGGCCGCCTCGAGATCGCGGCGCAGGCGGGCGATCTCGGCATTGCTCTCGCACAGCCGGGTCTCGATCGCGGCCATCGTCTCGATCACCGCCGAGGTTTCCTCGAGGAGGATTCCGAAGCTCTCCTTGAGCCGTTCCAGGGTGCTCGCCTCCTCCACTTCGGCGGCCAACGCCCCCACCCGCTCCCGATAGCGGCGGGTGCCGGCGCCGGCGTCGGCGAGGTCCCGGCCCAGATCGGAAGTCAGCTTCTCCAGGCGCCGCCCGGCCTCCCGCAGGTTCCGGGCCGCCGCCGCCGGCGACAGGAACCGCTCGTAGAGCTCCAGCATCCGCCCGTCGTCGAGCGGCCCTCCGGCCTCGAGCCGAGCGTCGAGGGCCGCCACCAGTTCGGGATCGCCGCCCGAATGGTAGACGTACCAGACGTGATAGTTCTCGGGGGTCGGGCTCTGCCGGTGCCTGCGAATCGCCCTGGCGGCGCGCGCCGCCCACCGGCGTGTCTGCCGAGCTGCCTTGCCAAGCGCCATGCTTTCCGTCCGGAGTGACCCTCGGTGGAACACGCGGGGGAGGATCGCGGCGGCCCGTGAAGAGAATGTTAATACGGCCCCATTCGCCGGGTCCGCCCGTACCCGGGGGCGCCCTTCAGCCGAGATGCTGACCGGCGTCCACCAGGAGCGTCTCGCCGGTCACGCTCGGCGCCTCCAGGAAGAAGCCGAGGGCCGCGGCGATCTCCTCCGGAGCCGGGCTGCGGGCGAGCGGGGTGTCGGCGGTCAGCCGGGCGAAGGCCGCGGCCGTCATTCCCGGCGCCGGCAGCACCGGTCCGGGGGCGATGGCATTGACCCGGACGCGAGGCGCGAGGGCCTTGGCCAGGACCCGGGTGGCGGCGGCGAGGCCCGCCTTGGACACCGTGTAGCTCAGATAGTTGGCGGTCGGTCGCGCGAGGCGGCTGTCGAGGAGATTGACGATCAGCCCGCTCGCCGTCGGCGGCAGCGTTTCGGCGAAGATACGGGAAAGAACCACCGGCGCCCGCAGATTGATCTCGAGCTGCCGGTCCCAGAGGGCGCGCTCCCGCGGTCCCCGTTCCTCGACGAAGATGGAGGCGTTGTTGACGAGAACGCCCAGGGGGCCGAGCGCCTGGACGGCGGCCGGCACCAGTCGCGCCGTCTCCTCTTCCGCCGCCAGATCGGCCACCAGGACCGCGGTGCGACGGCCGAGCCGGCGGATCTCGCCGGCGAGCGCCAGCGCCTCGGCGGTCGAGGAGCGGCAGTGGAGGGCCAAATCGTAGCCGCGCCGTGCCAGCGCGAGGGCCAGGACACGGCCGATCCGGCGACCGGCACCGGTGACGAGGGCTGCTCCGGGCATCGCTGTGCGTTTCTCCCCATCGTGACGTTGCCCCGGGATCGGGAAAGCGCATACTCGGTGGGTGTCGGTCAATGCCCGATCGCCGCGCCGGCGGCGGGGGCGGCGCGAGAGAGGTCGAGACGAGGCGATGGTTCCGATCCTGCTCGGTGGTGCGGCGGTCTACGGCCTGGCGGTGGGGGCGCTCTACCTCTTCCAGGACCAGCTCATCTTTCCCCGCGGCGCGGCCGGCGATCCGGTCTACCGTCTGCCCGCCCACACCGAGCGGCTGGTGCTGCGGACCGAGGACGAACAGCGGATCGTCGGCTATCTGATCCGGGCCCCGGGCAGCGGGCGCGGGCTGGTGCTCGGGTTCACCGGCAACGCCTGGAACGCCGCCGATTGTGCCGTGTTCCTGGCCCAGCGGCTGCCCGACTACGACGTCGCCGTGTTCCATTATCGCGGCTATCCGCCGAGCGGGGGCGAGCCCGGAGAAGCGGCCCTGTTCGCCGATGCCGAACTCGTTCACGACACGCTGGTGCAGGGTCTCGCTCCGGAACGGGTCCATGTCGTCGGCTTCAGCCTCGGCAGCGGGGTCGCCGCCTATCTCGCCGGCGTGCGGCCGGTGGACGGGGCGGTGCTGGTGACCCCCTTCGATTCCATCGAGGCGCTGGCGCGGCAGCGCTATCCGCTGGTGCCGGTCCGCTGGCTCCTCCGACATCCCTTCCGCAGCGACCGCCATCTCGCCGAACGGGACGTTCCGGTGGCGGTCCTCGTCGCCCGTGACGACAAGGTGGTGCCGCGCCGGCGCAGCGAGGCGCTGGTCCGGGTGCTGCGCCGGCCGGTCCTCTACGAGGTGCTGCCGGGCACCCACAGCGGGATCTACGATCGGCCGGAAATCGACCGGGCCCTGCGCCGGGCGCTGACCGCCATCGAGCGGGCGCAGGCGCCGATGGAGACCGGCGACATGGTGACCCTCACCTTCGACTGACCCCCCGACCGTCCGGAGACCCGCCCCGGCCGCCGGCCCGCGAATATCTCTTGACGATATATATCGGATCGATACCATGGACCGGTCGGACGATCCCGGCGGAAGGGGGACCATGGACACGCGGACCCTTTGCCTGGGCGTGCTGAGCCTGGGCGAGATGAGCGGGTACGACATCAAGAAGTGCCTGGAAGTGAGCTTCAGGCACTTCTTCCAGGCCAGCTACGGCTCGATCTATCCGGCCCTCGCCGAACTCGCGAAGAAGGGCCATGTCCGGGTCCGCACGATCGTCCAGGAAGGACGGCCGGACAAGAAGGTCTACAGCCTCACCCCCGCCGGTCTCGAAGCGCTGCGGACCGAGCTCGCCGCGGCCGAGCCCCGGCACCGGGTGCGTTCGGAGTTCCTGGTGCTGATGTTCTTCGCCCATCATCTGCCCCCCGAGCGGCTCGCCGAGGTGCTCGAGGAGATGATCGCCCGCTGGGAGCGGATCCTGTTCGAGGATCTGGCGGTGTTCGAGCAGGACGGCGCCGAGCCGGGGGTGGGCGAGCTGCGTCCGGGGATGCGTTTCGCCCTCGGCTTCGGGCGCACCGTGCTGTCGGCGGCTCTCGCCTACGTCCGCCGCCAGCGGCCCGGTCTGCTGCGGGAGATCGAGGCCGAACGGGTACGCCGGGAGGCGGCGATGGCCGAGAGGGAGACCGAGGCGTGAGCCGGTCCCATCTGACCGCCGCTCTGCTGCTGCTCGCGGTGGTGCTCTGGATGGCGTCGCCCTATCTGGGCTTCGGCGTCGCCGAGGAGGAAACCGCGCCCGGGGCCGCCGGCCTCCGACCGGCGGCGAGCGGCGACGAGCCCCGCATGCGGGTACGTGTGCGCGACAGCGAGGCCCGCCCGGTGCCCCGCGAACTCGTCCTCTACGGTCACACCGAGGCCGACCGCCGGGTCGAGCTGGAAGCCGAGATCGAGGGCAAGGTCGTCGCCCTGCCGGTGGCCAAGGGCGCCTTCGTGCGCGCGGGGACGATCATCGCCCGGCTCGATCCCCGCGACCGCGCCGCCTGGGTACGCGAGGCGGAGGCGCTGGTCCGGCAGCGCGAACGCGATTACGAGGCGGCCCGCCACCTGGAGGCCAAGGGCTTCCGGAGCGAGAACCGGGTGGCCGAGAACCTGGCGCTGCTGGAACGCGCTCGGGCCCGGCTCGAGCAGGCCCGCTTCGCGTTGTCACGGACCGAGATCCGTGCCCCCTTCGCCGGCATTCTCGAACGCCGCGAGGTGGAGCTCGGCGACTACGTCGGAGTCGGCGACCCGATCGGTGTCATCGTCGATCTCGACCCCCTGGTGATCGTCGCCGATCTGCCGGAAGCCCGTCTCGCCGGCGTCCGCCCCGGGATCGGGGGCCGCGCCCGGCTGAGCGACGGCACCCTGCGCGAAGGCCGGCTGCGGTATCTCGCCCGCGAGGCCGATGCGGCGACCCGCAGCTTCCGCCTCGAATTCGCGGTGCCCAATCCCGGTTTCGATTTCACCGCCGGCAGCAGCGCCGATCTCTACCTCGAGCTCGCCCCGGTTCCGGCCCACGAGATCGCGACCAGCACCCTCACCCTCGCCGACGACGGGCGGCTCGGGGTGTTCGTGCTGGAGGCGGAGGCGCGGGTGCGCTTCCTGCCGGTGACCATCGTCCGCAGCGAAAGCTCCCGGTCGTGGGTCACCGGCCTGCCGCCGCGGGCCCGGATCGTCACCACCGGTCAGGGTTTCCTCACCGAGGGAGCGCTCGTCGAGCCGGTCGCGGCGGAGGCCGGGGGCGGGCCCGGCGGCGGAGGCCCGGCGTCGTGAGCGGGCCGATCGAGACCGCCTTCGCCCATGCGCGGACGGTCCTCCTGCTCCTCCTCCTGCTGCTCGTCGCCGGGATCGCCGCCTACCGGACCATCCCCAAGGAGGCCGATCCCGACATCCAGGTCCCCGTCGTCTACGTTTCGGTCCAGCACGAGGGCATCGCGCCGGAGGACGCGGAGCGGCTGCTGGTGCGGCCGCTCGAGGAAGAGCTGCGCGGGCTCGAGGGGCTCGACGAGATCCGCGCCGTGGCCGGTCAGGACCACGCCTCCGTGACCCTCGAATTCGACGCCGGCACCGATATCGACACCGCCATCGCCGATGTCCGCGAGAAGGTCGATCTGGCGAAGACCGAGTTTCCCGAAGGCACCGACGAGCCGACGGTCGGCGAGGTCAATCTGGCCCTCTTTCCGGTTCTCGTGGTGACCCTGTCCGGCGAGGTGCCGCAGCGCACCCTCTACCGGCTCGCCCGCGAGCTGCGCGACGCGATCGAAGCTCTGCCGGAGGTGCTCGAGGTCGAGCTGGTGGGCGAGCGCGAGGATCTTCTCGAGGTGGTGATCGACCCCCGGGCGATCTTGAGCTACGGCCTTGAGCTCGAATCCGTGCTCCGGGCGGTGGACCGCAACAACCGGCTGGTGGCCGCGGGATCCCTCGATGCCGCCGAGGGGCGCTATGCGGTGAAGGTGCCCGGGGTCTTCGAGAGCTTCGAGGAACTCGCCCGCCTGCCGATCAAGGCCCGGGACGGTCGGGTGGTACGGCTCGGCGACATCGCCGAGATCCGTCCGACCTTCGCCGATGCCGAGGGTGCGGCCCGCTTCAACGGTCGCCCGGCGGTGGCGCTGGAGGTGAAGAAGCGCATCGGCACCAACATCATCGACACCATCGCCCGGGTGCGGGAGACGGTCGAGCGGCTGCGGAGCGACTGGCCCGCGGTGATCGAGGTCGGTTTCCTCCAGGACAAGTCCGACGAGATCGCCCGCATGCTCGACGATCTCCAGAACAACGTGCTGAGCGCGATCCTGCTGGTGACGGTGGTGGTGATCGCGGCCCTCGGCCTGCGCTCGGGCCTGCTGGTCGGTTTCGCGGTCCCGGCCTCGCTGCTGACCGGCATCCTGGTGCTGGCCCTCGCCGGTCTGACGGTCAACATCGTCGTCCTGTTCTCGCTCATCCTGTCGGTGGGGATGCTGGTGGACGGGGCCATCGTCGTCACCGAATACGCCGATCGCAAGATGGCCGAGGGGCTCGACCGGGGCGAAGCCTACCGGCGGGCCGCCCGCCGCATGGCCTGGCCGATCACCGCCTCGACCCTCACCACCCTGGCCGCCTTCCTGCCCCTCGTCTTCTGGCCGGGGATCGTCGGCGAGTTCATGCAATATCTGCCGATCACCCTCCTCGCCACCCTCACCGCCTCGCTGGCCATGGCCCTCGTCTTCGTCCCCGTCCTCGGCGCCATCTTCGGTCGGCCCGGCGCCGCCGATCCCGTCACCATGCGGGCTCTCTCGGCGGCCGAGGGCGGCCGGCTCGAGGCGGTGGGCGGGCTCACCGGCGCCTACCTCCGGCTGCTGCGCCGGGCGCTGCGCCGCCCCGGCACGGTGGCCCTCGCCCTGTTCGCCCTCGCCATCGGCGTTTATCTGCTCTACGGCACCTACGGTCGGGGGGTGCAGTTCTTCCCCGATGTCGAGCCCGAGGAATCGCAGCTTCTGGTCCATGCCCGCGGCGATCTTTCGGTGCGGGAACGGGACGCGCTGGTGCGGGCGGTGGAGGCGCGCATTCTCGGCGTCGAAGGGCTGGAGACGGTCTACGCCCGCAGCGGCTTGGCGTTCCGCGGCGAGGGCATCGAGGACGATGTGGTGGGGATCATCCTCCTCGAGTTCCTGCCCTGGGACCAGCGGCGGCCGGTGCGCCGGATCATGGAGGAGATCCGCGAGCGCACCGCGGACATTCCCGGCATCCGGGTCGAGGAACGGATCCCGCGGGCCGGCCCGCCGGTCGCCAAGCCGGTGGAAATCCGCATCTCCTCGAAGATTCCCGAGCGGCTCGACCCGGTGGTCGACGCCGTGCGCGCCCGCTTCGCGGCGATGCCGGAGCTGATCGAGATCGGCGACAGCCGTCCCGCCCCCGGCATCGAATGGCACATCCTCGTCGATCGCGAGCAGGCGAGCCGTTTCGGCAGCGACATCGCCGGTGTGGGAGCGACCGTCCAGCTCGTCACCAACGGCATCCTGCTCGGCACCTACCGGCCCGAGGATGTCGAGGACGAGGTCGAGATCCGGGCCCGCTTCCCGGCCGACAAGCGCGGTCTCGGCGCGTTCGACGAGCTGGTGGTCAACACCCCCCGCGGCACCGTACCCCTCTCCACCTTCGTCGAATGGCGGCCGCGGCCGCGGGTCGGCGACATCGAACGGGTCGACGGGCGCCGCAGCGTCACCGTTTCGGCCGACGTCCGCGAGGGGGTGCTGGTCGACGATGTGGTCCGCCGGCTCAAAGCCTGGGTGGCGACGCAGGATTTCGACCCCGCGGTGCGGATCGACTTCGAGGGCGAGGACGCGGAGCAGGCCGAGGCCCGGGCCTTCCTCGTCCGGGCCTTCGCGGTGGCCCTGTTCCTCATCGCCATCATCCTGGTCACCCAGTTCAACAGTTTCTACCAGGCGCTGCTGATCCTGAGCGCGGTGCTCTTCTCCACCGTCGGCGTGCTGCTCGGGCTGCTGGCCACCGGTCAGCCCTTCGGCATCGTCATGAGCGGGGTCGGGGTGATCGCGCTGGCCGGCATCGTCGTCAACAACAACATCGTTCTGATCGACACCTACAACGAGCTCCGCCGGCGCGGCTTCGCCGCCTACGATGCCGTCCTGCGGACCGGTGCCCAGCGTCTGCGCCCGGTGCTGCTGACCACCGTCACCACCAGTCTCGGGCTGATGCCGATGGTGCTGCGGCTCAACATCGATCTCCTCGGCCGCCGGATCACCATCGGCGGTCCCTCCACCGACTGGTGGGTGCAGCTTTCCTCGGCGGTGGCCGGCGGTCTCGCCTTCGCCACCCTCCTCACCCTGGTGCTCACCCCCTGTCTGCTGATGCTGGGCGTCAACCTGCACGAACACGCCGGTCGCCTGCGCGCCCGGCTCGCCGGCCGGCGGCATCCGCGACGCGGCTCAGGGGCGCCGCTGCCCACCCCTGCGGAGTGATCCGATGCGCCGTTTTTCCCGGCTGTTCTTCCTGTTCCTGGCCGGCTGCGTGGCCGCCACGCCGGCGACCGGCGTGTTCGCCGAATATCCGGGGCTCGAGCGGGCGATCCGCGACGCCTACGAGGCCTACGCCATCGAACGCAACGGGATGTGCGTCAATCCGGTCATGCAGACCATCACCGCGACCGAAGTGATCCGCGACGACCCCGAGATGCTGGTGGTGGCGCTGCGCTACGCCTGGACGAGTCCCACCGACAACGCCGGCAGCGGCGGTGCGGTGTGCAACGGTTTCGCCACCCGCCGCTTCCTCTTCTCGCGCGAGGGCCGGGTGTTCCGGCTCCTCGACATCAGCGGCCTGCGGCGGACCAAACCCTATTTCACCGTCGGCACCTCGCCGCGCGGGACCAGCTTCCGGATCCGCATCCCGGCCTTTCTCGAGGGGCTGGTTCCGGGTCCGGCGGCCCTGCCCGGGCGCTGACCGCGGCGCTCACTCGGTCACCCACACCGGTCTGCGCTTTTCGAGGAAGGCTCTGAGCCCTTCCTCGAAATCCCGGCCGAGGGCGTTGTCGACGATCACCTCGGTGGTCATCGCATAGGCCTCCTCGAGGCCCGTCTCGAGCTGGGCGTAGAAGGCCCGCTTGCCGAGGGCCAGCACCGCGGGCGGCTTGTCGAGCAGGCGGGCGGCCATCGCCTCCACCGCCGCGTCCAGCTCCTCGCGGGGCACCACCCGGTTGACGAGACCGATCCGGTGGGCCTCGGCGGCGTCGATGAAATCGCCGGTCAGCAGCATCTCCATCGCCGCCTTGCGCGGGATGTTGCGCGACAGCGCCACCATCGGGGTCGAACAGAACAGGCCGTATTTCACCCCCGAGGTGGCGAAGCGGCTGTCGGTGGTGCAGATCGCGAGATCGCAGGCGGCGACGAGCTGGCAGCCGGCGGCGGTGGCGATACCCTCGACCCGGGCGATCACCGGCTGGGGGATCCGGGTGAGCTTGAGCATCACCCTCGAGCATCGGTCGAACAGCGCCTTGAGGGCGTCGTGGGTCCGCTCGGCCCCCATTTCCTTGAGATCGTGGCCGGCGCAGAAGGCCCGGCCGCCGGCCCCGGTGATCACCACCACCCGGATCCGGCGGTCCCCGGCGATGGCGTCGAGGGTCGCATCGAGGGCGCGCAGCAGGCTCCCCGAGAGGCTGTTGAAGGTCTTCGGCCGGTTGAGGGTGAGACGGGTGACCCCGTCCTCGCGATCTTCCCGCAAAAGCTCAGGCTGGCTGGTCTCGGTCATCCCCGTTCTCCCCTGGCCCCGCGAGCTCCCGCCGGGATCCTCATTCCCCGAGCGGCCGCCGCCGCTGGACGAGGTGGAAACGCGGGGTGACGAAGGCGTCGTCGATCAGGGTCGCGTTGCCGGCGGGATTGGCACCGGAAACGTGGAAATCGCTGAACGCCGCCGACTGATTGACGTAGACGCCGCCGGTGAGGTTCTCGGACAGCGCCGCCCCCGCTTCCAGCATCGCCGCTCCGGTCGCCGCCAGCACCTCGGGGTCGGTGCTGTAGACGGCGGCGGTGATCGCCCCCTTCTCGCGCGCCCCCCGGGCCGCCCGTTCGATGGCGTCGAGGGTGCTGTCGGCCTCGACGAGGAAGCTGATCGGCCCGAACCATTCCCGCATGTAGAGATCCTCCTCGCCGCTCTCGACATGGACCACGAGGGGGGTGCGCAGGCAGGCCTTCTCGAAGCGTGGATGGGCGAGCGGGGTCGAGGCCCGGAGCACCGCGTCGCCGGCCGCCGCGGCCACCCGCTCGAGCCGCTCCAGGGTGGCCGGGTTCTGGATGCAGCCCAGCACCTCCGCCGCCTGCTCGGGTTCGGCGAGCAGGGCGTCGATGGCGGCGACGATGCCCCGGGCCACCTCGTCGAAGCTCATGCGCCCCTGGTCGGTGGCGATGCCTCCGGCGGGGACGAAGATGTTCTGGGGGGTGGTGCACATCTGGCCCGAATAGAGGCAGAGGGAGAAGGCCAGATTGCGGACCATGCCGGCGAAATCCTCGGTGGAATCGATGATCACCGGATTGACCCCGGCCTTTTCGGTGAAGAGCCGGGCCTGGCGGGCATGCGCTTCCAGCCAGTCGCCGAAGGCGCCGGAACCGGTGTAGTCGATCAGCCGGATGTCGGGATGGGTGGCGAGCGCGGTGGTGATCGGCGCCCCCGGGCCGTCCACCGCGAGCTGCACGAGATCCGGCTCGAAGCCCTCTTCGCCCAGCACCTCGCGGATCGTCTCGACGGTGATCGCCAGCGGCAGGACGGCCCGGGGATGCGGCTTGACGATCACCGGATTGCCGCAGGCCAGCGAGGCGAACAGGCCGGGATAGCTGTTCCAGGTGGGAAAGGTCGAGCAGCCGATCACCAGGGCCGGACCGCGCGGCACCACCCGGTAGATCTTCTCGAGCCGGGCCGTCCGGCCCTTGCCCAGGGGTTTTTCCCAGACCGCCCTGGCCGGTGTCCGGGTCATCGCCTCGAAGGCGCGGGCCACCGCTTCCAGACCCCGGTCCTGGGCGTGGGGGCCGCCGGCCTGGAAGGCCATGACGAAGCCCTGGCCGGTGGTGTGCATGACCGCATGGGCGAGCTCGAAGCTGCGCCGGTTGAGACGGTCGAGAATCTCCATGCAGACCCCGACCCGGTTCTCGATGCCGGCGTCCCGCCAAGCGCCCGTGGTCTCGCGGGCGCGCCGCAGCATGGCCGGGATGTCGGGGGCCGGATAGGTGATCTCCAGCGGAAAACCGTAGGGGCTCTGTTCGCTGCCGATCCGTTCGCCACCGCTCGGCTGATCGAGCTCGAAGAAACGACCGAGCCGGGCCTCGAACGCCCGCCTTCCCGCCTCCGCCGCCCCCTCGCCGTAGATCCTGCCGCTCGGCACCTCCGGAAAGGGGCTCCAGTGGCACCGCTCGCGACCGGCGGTGACCGCCCGTTCCAGTCGTTCGCGGTGTCTGTCGAACAGTGAACTCGGCATCCTCCCTCTCCCCGGATCGGCCGCCTTCCGGCGCTGCCGGAAGGCGGTGGCGCTCCTCTACCAAAGACGGACCGCCCGGTCTATCGTGGCGGGGCGACGGTGCTGCGGGGAGAGGTGTGGTGCAGGAGGCTGTGGTGCTGTTCGAGCGGGACGGCGGGGTGGCGGAGATCACCCTCAACCGGCCCGACAGGCTCAACGCGTTCAACGAGGCGATGCACCGGGAGCTGGCCCGCTGTCTGGAGACGGTGGCGAGCGATCCCGACATCCGGGCGGTGCTGCTGACCGGTGCCGGGCGTGGCTTCTGCGCCGGCCAGGATCTCGGCGAGCGGGTGGTGGGCGAGGAGGAGCGGGCACCGGATCTCGGCGAGACCCTGGAGACCCTCTACAATCCGCTGATCCGACGCCTCCGCCGCCTCGAAAAGCCGGTGATCTGCGCGGTCAACGGCGTCGCCGCGGGGGCCGGCGCCAACCTCGCCCTGGCCTGCGACATCGTCCTCGCCGCTCGTTCTGCGAGCTTCGTCCAGGCCTTCTGCCGGATCGGTCTGGTGCCCGATTCGGGCGGCACCTGGTTCCTGCCGCGGCTGGTGGGCGACGCCCGGGCCCGGGCCCTCGCCCTTCTCGGCGAGAAGCTGCCGGCCGAACAGGCCGCCGCCTGGGGGCTGATCTGGCGGGCGGTGCCGGACGAGGTGCTCATGGAGGAGGCCCGTCGCCTCGCTCACGGCCTCGCCGCCGCCCCGACCCGCGGGCTGGCCCTGATCAAACGGGCGCTGAACGCTTCCTGGGGCAACGATCTCGACGCCCAGCTCGATCTCGAACGGGATCTCCAGCGCGAGGCCGGCCGCACCGAGGACTACCGCGAAGGGGTGCGGGCCTTTCTCGACAAGCGCCCGCCGCGTTTCCGGGGGCGATGATGACGGCGATTCCCGGAGAGGCGACGGTCGCCGTCGTCGGTGCCGGCACCATGGGCGCCGGTATCGCCCAGCTCGCCGCCACCGCCGGGCATCGGGTGCTGCTGTTCGACAGTCGTGCCGATGCCGCGGCCGAGGCCATCGCCGGTATCGCCCGCCGTCTCGAGAGTTCGGTCGAGAAGGGCCGGCGCAGTGCTGCCGAGGTGCAGGCGATCCTGTCGCGGCTGCAGGCCGCCTCCAGCCTGGCCGATCTGGCCCCGGCGGCACTGGTGATCGAGGCGGTGGTCGAGGATCTCGCCGTCAAGCGCGAGCTGTTCGCGGCCCTCGAGAAGATCGTCGGCGAGCGGACGATCCTCGCCACCAACACCTCCTCGCTGTCGATCACCGCCCTCGCCGCAGGGCTTTCCCGACCCGGCCGGGTGGTGGGGATGCATTTCTTCAATCCGGCGCCGGTGATGCCCCTGGTCGAGATCGTCTCCGGCCTCGAGACCGAGACCGGAGTGGCCGAGACCGCGTTCCACACCGCGCAGGCCTGGGGCAAGGAACCGATCCATGTGCGCAATACGCCGGGCTTCGTCGTCAACCGCGTCGCCCGGCCTTTCTACGGCGAGGGATTCCGGCTGCTGGCCGAAGGTGCTGCCGATGCCGCCACCCTCGATGCCCTCTATCGCGATTGCGGCGGTTTTCGCATGGGGCCCTTCGAGCTGGTCGATCTGATTGGCCTCGACGTCAATCTCGCGGTCACCAGGAGCGTGTTCGCCGCCTGCCATTTCGATCGCCGTTACACCCCCTCCCCTCTCCAGGAGGAGATGGTCGCCGCCGGCCGCCTCGGCCGCAAGACCGGCCGCGGCTTCTACGATTACGGGGAGGGCGGCGAACGGCCCGAACCCGCCTCGGAACCCGACGGGCCGGTACCGGCGGAGATCACCGTCGAGGGCCATCTCGGACCGGCCGAACCGCTCCTCGATCTGGCCCGCGAGGCGGGCATCGCGGTCCGCTGGCAGCCCCACGGCCCGGGTCTGGTGCATCTCGGCGAGACGGTGCTGCTGATGACCGACGGCATCGCCGCCAGCGAACATGCGGCGCGGCAGGGACGGCCGGTGGTGACCTTCGATCTCTGCCTCGATTTCACCACCGCCGGCCGGATCGCGATCGCCGCCGCCGACCGCTGCCAGCCGGCCCATCTGGCGGCCGCCGCCGGCCTGTTCCGGGCGCTGGGCAAGAAAGTGACGCGGATCGCCGATCTGCCCGGGATGGTGGTGATGCGGACCCTCGCCATGCTCGCCAACGAGGCCGCCGATCTCGCGCATCACGGCATCGCCGAACCGGAGGCCATCGATCTCGCCATGCGCAAGGGGGTGAACTATCCCCGAGGTCCCCTGGACTGGGCGCGCAAGATCGGCTGGCTGCGGATCCTCGAATGCCTCGATCATCTCGCCCGCAGTTACGGGGAGGAGCGCTACCGCTGTTCCCTGTGGCTGCGCCAGCGGCTGTGGCAGGAGGCCCACCGCCATGGATAGGCACGCCCTCGCCGCCCGTGTCGCCCGCGGCATGTACGCCCGGGATTTCGCCGCCCAGAGCCTCGGTCTCGAGATCCTGGAGGTGGATGCCGGCTTCGCCCGTCTGGCGATGCGGGTGCGGCGCGAGATGCTCAACGGCCACGCCCTCTGTCACGGCGGCTACATCTTCACCCTCGCCGATTCCGCCTTCGCCTACGCCTGCAACTCCGACAATCATGTCACCGTGGCGCTGGCCTGCCACATCTCCTTCATTGCCCCGGCCCGCGAAGGGGATCGTCTCGTGGCGGTGGCCCGGGAGGTGGCGAAGGCCGGCCGCACCGGGGTCTACGACGTCACCGTGATGGACCAGAACGGGACCACCATCGCCACCTTCCGCGGCAACAGCTACCGGACCCGCGGCCAGGTGGTCGATCCGGCGGTGCTGCGCGAGCGCTAGCGCGCGGTAGGGCGGAGCTTCGCCAGGAACTTGGCGATCCGCGGCGCGGGATCGGTGATGTCGGCGGGATGCCAGCAGCGGGCTCCCCGTGCATCGCGCAAGGCGTGCCGGAGGGCCGCCAGCGGGCGGTCGCCGGCCAGGAGTTCGCGGCAGTGCTTCACGAACAGACCGGGATTGAGCATCCGCCGTCCCACCAGGTAAGCGGTGGAACCGGTGATCGCCCCGCGGGCCGCTTCCACCACCAGCCGCGGCAGGTGCAGGCCGCAGTCGAGGAAGAAGCGCACATAGCCGGGCAGGCGGGGATTGATCTCGATCACCTTGGGCGTGCCGCAGCGGGCATCGATCTTGAACTCGACCTCCGCCGCCCCCTGCCAGCCAAGCGTCTCGAAGAAGGGCAAAACGGTTTCGACGAGGTGCGGCTCGCGGGTGCTTTCGGCGAGCGCGGCGACTCCCGCCTCCGCGGGTAACTGGCGCAGCTTGCGGAGGGTGAACCAGCCGACGAGACGGGACCGGCGATCGAACAGCAGGGTCACGCAGCGGAGGGCCTCGGTCGGGCCGGGGACGTATTCGCAGACCAGTTCCCGTTGGCGAGCCTCGACGTGCGCCTGCCCGATGTCGGCGTAGCGTCGCACGCCCCGGGCGCCGCCGATGTCGAAGCGGGGCTTGACGACCACCGGTCCCCGCGCCTCCCGGGGATCGAGGAGGCGGGCGACCGGAATCCCGAGATCGCGGCAGAGATCGTGGGTGCGCCGCTTGTCGTAGGCGGCCTGCACCGCCTCCGGGCCGGGGAAGGCGAGGGCGAAGCGGCGCGCCAGCGAGGCGTGGCCCCGGGACAGCCGCAGCAGGTCGGGGGTGCCGATCGGCAGCAGCACCTCGACACCGGCGGCCGCCGCCCGGTCCGCCAGTTCCTCGACCGGAAGCGCATCGGCGAATTCCAGGAATGTCCGGCAGTAGCGGGAGCGCAGCCACCGCGGCGGTCGGCGGGCCGTGCATCCGATCACCCGATGCCCGCCGCGGCCCAGATCGCGGACCACCGCCAAGGCCGCGCGATCGAGGGCGTTGGTGACGAGGACGTCGGTCATCGATTCCGTTACGACCCGACCGGCACCTCCCGGAACTTGAAGCGCTCGGACAGGCGACGGTGAAGCCGGAACAGGGGGCCGGCGACCAGGTTCCGGAGCCGGCCGGGCGCCCGATAGTAGAGCATGGTGGGCATGAAATCGTAACCCCGGCGGGCCTTGGCCCGCCATTGGAGGCTCCCGCCGTAGAGCCGTCGCAGGCCGAGTTCGATGGCCAGCCGGACGGGCAGATAGTAGCAGAGATTGAAATAGAGGAGGGAGCCGCGCGCTTCGGGAGCGAAGCCGCAGAAGGGCAGGTGACCCGAGCCGCGGTCGTGGACCATCACCGCGAAAGCGATCGGCCGACGGTTCGCGAACGCGACGTGGATCCGGCAGCGCTCGCCCAGATGGCGCGCGAGCGCCGGCAGCAGGTTCCGGTCGTAGGGATACGGCACCCCGGGGTTGAGCCGCAGGTGATGGGCGACGGCGATGGCGTGCAGCCTGTCGGCGAGCGGTTCCGGATCGGCGATCTCGCGGATCTCGACGCCGCTGCGCGCGCATCTCCGGATTTCGTTGCGTACCTTGCTCGGCATGCTCCTCGAGCGGGTCCGGAGGAATTCGAGATAGCCGTCGAAATCCGGCCAGGTGACGTCCATCCAGGCGATGGGGATGTCGGAAGTGACGAGGAAACCGCGCTCCTCCAGGAGCGCCCGCAGTTCGAGATCGGCGGCGGCGACGCGCCGGAAGACCAGCGGCATCTTCCGGGCCCTCGCGTGATCGACGAGCCGGTCGAGCAGTTCCGCCCGTGCCGGGCCGAGGAGTACCGCATCGAAGTCCCGGTGCGGGGCCACCAGCAGGCAGGGAACGAAGGAAACGCCCAACCGGCCGAGCGGCCGGCGGAGGCGGCCGAGGAGCAGATGGTCGGGGGAGGCGAGGCTCGCCCCGCTCCGGATTTCCCGGCATACGGCGGCCGCCGTCAGGCCTCCGTCCCGGTGGAGGGCGACGTAGCGCGGCCGCTCCTCCGCGTCGGCGGCGATCTCCAGCGCCCGCAGCCAACCGCGATCGCTCATCAGCCCCGGCGACAGGCGGTCCCATGCCTCGGCTTCGAAGGCGGCGATCCCGTCCGCGAACCGCAACCCCGCCGCCGCGGACCGCGGTCCGAGAATGGTGTGCTCCGCGCCCAGCGCGATCTCGTTCATCTTCCCGTCCCGTCGGCTTCGTCGGATGCGGCCGTCGCCTTGCTCCGGCACCCCCGCGGCGTCTCCCGCGATGGATAGACCCCGGGGGCGGGTGGAGGCCAGCGGGTGGAACGCCTCGGCATATCATGATGTCGCGAAGGGTGGTCCCCCGTCCGCCGCCTCCACCGTCTTGCAATTTCCATTGCGGGCCATGATCTTGGTCCCGGTTTCAGCCGAGGCACCGTCGGGAGGGAGGTTTTGCGATGCGGCACGCACGGGCGCCGAAGAAGGAGGAACTCGACCCCGTCGAACTGGCCAGCCGGGACGAGATCGAGGCGCTGCAGCTCGACCGGCTCAAATGGTCGCTGCGCCACGCCTACGACCAGGTTCCCTTCTATCGCCGGCTGTGGGACGAGGCGGGCGTGCATCCCGAGGACGTCCATGCGCTGGAGGATCTCCGGCGCTTTCCCTTCGTCACCAAGGAGGATCTCCGCGCCTGCTATCCCTTCGGCATGTTCGCGGTGCCGCGCGAGCAGGTGGTACGCATCCATGCTTCCTCCGGGACCACCGGCAAGCCGACGGTGGTCGGCTACACGAGAAACGATCTCGAGACCTGGGCGGAACTGGTCTCCCGCAGTCTGCGGGCCGCCGGTGCCCGTCCCGGCGACATCATCCACGTGGTCTACGGCTACGGGCTGTTCACCGGCGGTCTCGGGCTCCACTACGGGGCCGAGCGGATGGGCATGACCGTGGTGCCGATGTCGGGAGGCATGACCGAACGGCAGGTGCAGCTCATCGTCGATTTCCGCCCCCGGGTGATCGCCGTCACCCCCTCCTACATGCTGGCGATCGCCGACGAGTTCGAACGGCAGGGGTTCGACCCCCGCGAATCCTCCCTCGAGGTGGGTATCTTCGGGGCCGAACCCTGGACCGAAGCGATGCGCCGGGAGATCGAGGATCGCTTCGACATGGACGCGATCGACATCTACGGGCTGTCCGAGGTGATGGGCCCGGGGGTGGCGATGGAGTGCATCGAGACCAAGGACGGGTTGCACATCTGGGAGGACCATTTCCTGCCGGAGGTGATCGATCCCGCCACCGGCGAGGTGCTGGGCGAGGGAGAGATGGGCGAACTCGTCTTCACCTCCCTCACCAAGGAGGCCTTCCCGGTCGTCCGCTACCGGACCCGTGATCTCACCCGGCTGCTGCCGGGAACCGCCCGCAGCATGCGGCGGATGGAAAAGATCACCGGTCGCAGCGACGACATGCTGATCATCCGCGGCGTCAATCTGTTCCCCTCGCAGATCGAGGAGCTGCTGCAGGCGGATCCCCGCCTGACCCTGCACTACGTGCTCGAGGTTCGGCGCGACGGTCCGCTCGATCAGCTCACCGTGCTCGTCGAGGGCCGGCCGGAGCTGGCGGAGGAGACCGCCCGCGAGGCCGCGGCCGCCGAACTCCGGCACCACATCAAGAGCCGGATCGGGGTCAGCGCCGCGGTCCGGGTGACCGAGCCCGGCAGCATCGAGCGTTCGATGGGCAAGGCCCGGCGGATCATCGACCTGCGCAAGAGCGGCTGAGGCACCGTCACCGGAGACCGAGCTGGCGGCGCGCCGTCAGCAGGGTGTTGTGCAGCAGGCAGGCCACCGTCATCGGCCCCACCCCGCCGGGTACCGGGGTGATGGCGGCGGCCCGCTCGGCCGCCTCGGCGAAGGCCACGTCCCCGACCAGACGGCTCCCGCCCTCGGCAGTCTCGATGCGGTTGATGCCGACGTCGATCACCACCGCACCCTCGCGGATCCAGTCGCCCCGCACCATCTCGGGGCGGCCCACCGCGGCCACCAGGATCTCGGCCTCGCGGCAGCGGGCGGGAAGATCGCGGGTCCGCGAATGGGCGACGGAGACGGTGACGTCGGCGCCGAGCAGCAGCGCCGCCATCGGCTTGCCGACGATGTTCGAGCGTCCCAGGACGAGGGCCGAGCGGCCCCGCAGCCCGTCGCGGCCGAGCACCGATTCCAGCAGCATCATGCACCCCAGCGGCGTACAGGGCAGCAGCAGGCCGGCATCCAGCGGCCGGGCGGCGGCCCACATCCGCCCGACGTTGAGCGGATGGAAACCGTCCACGTCCTTGGCCGGGTCGATCGCCTCGAGGACCGCCCGGCCGTCGATCTGCGGCGGCAGGGGAAGCTGGACCAGAATGCCGTGCACCGAGGGATCGGCATTGAGCGCGGCCAGACGGGCCAGCAGCGCCTGCTCGCAGGTGTCGGCCGGCAGCGTCTCCACCTCGCCTTCGATGCCGACCTCGGCCGCCATCCTGGCCTTGGTGCGGACATAGACGCGGCTGGCCGGATCCTCGCCCACCAGCAGGACGACGAGACGCGGCACGACGCCGGTGCGCTGCTGCAGCTCCGTGACCTCGGCGGCCACCCGCTCGCGCAGTGCCGCGGCCCGCGCACGTCCGTCGATGATCTGTGCCATTGCTCTCCTCCCCCTGCTAGTGCCTCCGAGCTTGCCGCCCGTCACCCGGGGCATCCTTCGTCAGCGCCACTGCCCGTGCCAGCAGAGTGTCGGGCTCGCCATGCACCAGCACGCGCTTGTTGCGGGAGCCGGCCCCACCCAAGAGCTCGACCGCCGAGGCGGGCACCCCGAAGGCCCGGGCCAGCAGGCGACGGAGAGCGGCATTGGCGCGACCGCCCTCGGCGGGCACCGCGACCCGCACCGCCAGCCAGCGCCGCCCCGCCGCATCCTCGACGATGCCGGTGATGCGGTCGCCGCCGCCACGCGGCGTCACCCGGACCGCGAGCTCAAGGCCCGCGCCGGTTTCCCGCCATGGTTCCGTCACCGCGCCCCCGGATCAGAAGCAGAGCAGCTCGAAGGCGAGATCGCGCACGAAATAGAGGGCGAGGATGAGGACGATGGGCGAGATGTCGAGGCCGCCCAGATTGGGCAGGAAGCTGCGGATCGGTGCCAGCAGCGGCTCGGTGATCCGGTGCAGGAACTCGCCCACCTGCCAGACGAAGCGGTTGTGGGTGTTGAGGACGTTGAAGGCGACCAGCCAGCTCAGCACGACCGAGGCGATGAGCAGCCAGATGTAGATGGAGACGACCGTATCGATCAGCCTGCAGAGCGCATACATGACGCCTTCGCCTCTTCGCCGGCCCGCGGACGCCCCCCGGTTAGCGGATCCGGCTGCGGGCGGCAAGCGCCGCCGCCCGCGGTCCGGCGACCGCGGACGGCGTCGCTCCGGCCCGGCGATTCAGGCGGCGAGCTGTTGCTTCTCGAAGCTCGCCACCGCATCGGCGAGGCGACGGAGGGCGAAAACCAGCGAGGTTTCGTCCCGCAGCCGGAAGGCGGTGGCCACCAGCACGGCGGCGCCGATCACCGCCTCGCCCCGTTCCTCCCGCCGCTCCTCGCGCGGCGGGATCTCGTCGCTGTCCGTTTCGTAGTCGAGAATCGCTGCCAGAGCTTTCATTCTCGCTTCCCTCGATGCAGTTGGCGCAAACACGCAGGTCCTCCAAAAAAGAGCCCCCGCGAGCGGCTGCTCGGCGGGGGCGCAGTGAGGGAGGGAGGCACCGTCTGACTTGACGCGTCGAACATATCCTTAACCGAAATCCACGTCAACGAGAAATGCATTGGCTGTACTTAAAAACATCAACGACTTCACCGCAAAGCCTTGCCGACTCTTGCAGAAAATTTTGCGACAAGTTTATCCATTTCCGACGGGCCCAAGACGAGGATCGGAAAATCCATGTATCTCAAGGTGTTGCGCGCGATAGCGGCATCACGCGTCACTTCAAGTCGCGGTCGGGCGAAGATCCCGCCCCCGGATCGCCCGGATTTCCGGATACATGTATAGCAAACCCGAAAAACGAACGCCAGTACAAAATGTTAGGTGGAAATTCTCAGATCGGACTTGATCAAATCCCGAGGTTCACGCCGGCGGTGCGCTCAACATCAGGAACATCGTCAGCGCGTCCTCCGCCTCCTGGTCGAGCTCGAAGGTCAGATGCATGCGCTCGGGCGTGGCGCGGAGGACCCGGGCGGCGAGCCCTCGGGGATGGCCGAAGCAACCGCATTGGAGGGTCACCGGGCGGCCCTCCCAGTCGGGTCGCCCGGGCAGCACCGCGGCCCCGCCCAGGGAGATGTCCCGGAGGCCCGCCTCCAGGGTCTCGGTACCCCGGACCACGCGGACCGGCAGGGTCACCGGATAGCGGCGGTAGAGCCGCCGGTCCTCGGGCGGAGGACCGTCGCCCTCGGCGGGCGGATGGGGGCTGCGCATGCGATCGGGCTCCTTGCTGGACCGCCGGCCGGACGTCCCGGCGGCCGGCCACCCGATATAGCGCCGGCGGGTTAAGCCGGGGTTAACGACCACTCTGGCGGTGGTCCCTCCTCCTCTGGTATAGAGCGCCCAGTTTCCGCCCCGGAACGGCGCCAACGGCGGGTTCGAGGAAGGATGGCCGGACATTCCCAGTTCAAGAACATCATGTACCGCAAGAACCGCCAGGACGCGGCCCGGGCCCGGCGGTTCACGCGGCTGGTGCGCGAGATCCAGGTCGCGGCCCGTTCGGGGCTGCCCGATCCCGCCCACAATCCGCGTCTGCGCAGCGCGATCCAGGCCGCGAAGGCGGCCAACGTGCCGAAGGAGAACATCGAACGGGCGATCCGCAAGGGCCAGGGCAACGAGGGCGAGACCTACGAGGAGGTGCGCTACGAGGGCTACGGTCCGGGGGGCGTCGCGATCATCGTCGAAGCGCTCACCGACAACCGCAACCGCACCGCGGCCGAGATCCGCGCCGCCTTCGGCAAGCACGGCGGCAATCTCGGCGAGACCGGCAGCGTCGCCTTCCAGTTCGAGCGGGTCGGAGTGATCCGCTACCCGGCCGAGGCGGCGGAGGCCGAGGAGATGCTGGAGGCGGCGATCGAGGCCGGGGCCGAGGACTGCGAGAGCGGCGAGGAAGGTCACGAGATCCGCTGCGCACCCGAGGATCTGGCGGCGGTACGCGAGCTCCTCGAGGAGCGTTTCGGTCCGCCCGAGGAAGCCGCCCTGAGCTGGCGGCCCCGGGCCACGGTGCCGGTCTCCGAGGACAAGGCGCAGACCCTGTTCAAGCTCCTCGAGGCGCTCGACGAAAGCGACGACGTCCAGCGCGTGGTGGCCAACTTCGAAGTTTCCGAGGAGGTCCTGGCACGGCTCGCGTGATCCGCGTCCTCGGTCTCGATCCGGGCCTGCGGCACACTGGCTGGGGCATCGTCGAGGCGGACGGCAGCAGCCTTCGGTTCCGGGCCTGCGGCGTCGTCAGGGTGGCCGCGGAGGGATCCCTCGCCCTGCGCCTGCAGCGGCTCCACGACTCGCTGGCGGCGACGATCCGCGATTTCCGTCCGGTCGAGGCGGCGGTGGAGGAAACCGTGGTCAACCGCAACGCCGGCTCCTCCCTCAAGCTCGGCCACGCCCGCGGCGTGGTGCTGCTGACCGCCGCCCGGGCCGGGCTCACGGTCCACGAATACGGGGCCAAGACCGTCAAGCGGGCGGTGACCGGAACCGGTGCCGCCGACAAGCGCCAGGTGGCCGCCATGGTACGGATGCTGCTCCCCGGCTGCGGTACGCCGGTGGCCGATGCCGCCGACGCCCTCGCGGTCGCCATCTGCCACGTCCATCATCGCGCCGGCCGCCTGCTGCTGGCCAAGGCGGCGGGCCGATGATCGCGCTGCTGCGCGGCCGGGTCGCCCTGCTCGAGGAGGAGGCGGTGGTGATCGATGTCGGCGGGGTCGGCTACCGGGTCTTCTGTGGCACCCGTACCCTCGCCGGCCTGCCGGCGGTCGGCGAGGCGGTGGAACTGCTGATCGAGACCCACATGCGGGAAGGGGCGATCCAGCTTTTCGGTTTCGTGAACCGCGCCGAGCAGCACTGGTTCCGCCTCCTCCAGAACATCCAGGGGGTGGGCGCGCGCCTCGCCCTGTCGCTGCTCTCCGCCCTCACCCCGGAGGCGCTCGCCACCGCCGTCGCCGCCCGCGACCGGACGGCGCTCACCCGGGCGAGCGGAGTCGGCCCGCGTCTCGCCGGTCGCATCATCGCCGAACTCGAGAACCGGCACGAAAGCCTGCCGCCGGCCGCCGCCGACGCACCGGTGCCCGGCGTCGGCGGGGACGCCCTCGCCGATGCGGTTTCGGCGCTGGTCCGGCTCGGCTACGGAAGGAGCGAGGCCCTGCGGGTCGCCGGTGCCGTTCGCGAGCGGCTCGGCGCCGGAGCCGGGATCGACCGCATCATCCGCGAGGCCCTGAAGGAGCTCGCCCCGTGACCGACCGGCTGACCACCCGCGAGGCGATCGAGGAGGATGTCGACCAGGGGCTGCGCCCCCGCCGGCTCGACAGTTTCATCGGCCAGCAGCGCCAGCGGGCCAATCTCCGGGTGTTCATCGACGCCGCCCGCGGCCGCAGCGAACCTCTCGATCATGTGCTGTTCGCCGGACCGCCGGGCCTCGGCAAGACCACCCTCGCCCATATCGTCGCCACCGAGCTCGGGGTCGGTTTCCGCATGACCTCGGGACCGATCATCGTCCGCGCCGGCGATCTCGCGGCCCTGCTCACCAACCTCCAGCCGCGCGACGTGCTGTTCATCGACGAGATCCACCGTCTGAGCCCGGCGGTGGAAGAGATCCTCTATCCGGCGATGGAGGACTTCAAGCTCGATCTGATGATCGGCGAGGGGCCGGCGGCCCGCTCGGTGCGCATCGATCTGCCGCCCTTCACCCTGATCGGCGCGACCACCAGAACCGGGCTCCTCACCACCCCGCTGCGCGATCGCTTCGGGATCCTCGCCCGCCTCGACTTCTACGCCGTCGAGGAGCTCGAGGAGATCGTCCGCCGCGGAGCCGGGCTCCTCGGCCTCGATCTCACCGCCGAAGGCGCCCGGGAGATCGCCCGGCGCGCCCGTGGCACGCCGCGCATCGCCACCCGCCTGCTGCGCCGGGTGCGGGATTTCGCCACCGTCCGGGGCGACGGGCCGGTGGATGCGGAGCTGGCCGACGAAGCGCTGACCCGCCTCGAGGTGGATCATCGCGGCCTCGACGCCCTCGACCGCCGCTATCTCGGCGCCATCGCCCACAACTACGGCGGCGGCCCGGTGGGGATCGACACCCTGGCGGCGGCCCTGTCCGAGCAGCGCGACACCCTCGAGGAGACGGTGGAACCCTTCCTCCTCCAGCAGGGGCTCCTCCAGCGGACCCCGCGGGGCCGCCTGCTGACCCGCCTCGCCTGGGAACATCTCGGCCTCGAGATGCCCCGCCGGCTCCTCGATCAGCCCGAACTCTTCGACGGGAACGGCGAGTGAGCGGGGCGACGGGGAAACATCGCGCCACCTTCCGCGTCTACTACGAGGACACCGACGCGGCGGGGATCGTCTATCATGCCAACTATCTGCGGTTCGCCGAACGGGCCCGGACCGAGATGATGCGGGAGTGGGGGTTCGATCATCCCGCGCTCCGGGAGCGTTTCGGCGTCCAGTTCGCGGTCCGGCGCTGCCGCATCGAGTTCCTCGGTCCGGCCCGGCTCGACGAGATGCTGACGGTGGAGACCGAGGTCCTGGAAGCGCGCGGGGCGCGCCTCGAGCTGCGGCAGCGGATCGCCACCGAACGGGGCCCGGCGGCGGAGATCGCGATCACCCTGGCGCTGGTCGATCTGCGGATGCGGCCGGTACGGGTCGCCCGCTTCCTGCCGCCCGCCGCCCTCGCCGCCGCTTCCCCGCCCCCGCCGGTGCCGTGAGGTTCCCGCTTGACAGGCCTCGTCGTCAAACCGATACCTCCGTGTCCACGATCGATGCGTGACCCGTCCGGAGGCGCGCACTATCTCCGGTCGTGTCGCCGGCGGGCCCGGCCTTCTTCTCGCAATGCAGGAAACGACCGACCATGGAACGCGACCTGATCACCGGCGCCGGTCTCGGCGATGCGACGGCGGGCGCCGGCCTCCTGGAGCTCGTCCTCGACGCCGATCCGGTCGTCAAGCTCGTCATGCTGTTGCTGCTGCTGGCCTCCGTCTGGTGCTGGGCGGTGATCATCGACAAGACGGTGCGGCTCGGCCGGCTGCGCCGCAAGGCCGCCCTCTTCGAGCGGGTGTTCTGGTCCGGCGCCTCCCTCGACGAGCTGTACCGGCGTCTCGCCAAGCGTCCCGATCATCCGATGGCCCTGATCTTCACCAACGCCATGGCCGAATGGAAGGAGGCGCCGCGCAACCTCGACGCAGAGGGGCAGCGCAATCTGATCGAACGGGTGACGCGGGTGATGGAGCTCACCCTGCAGCGGGAGATGGCGGCTCTCGAGCGCAGCCTGCCGTCCCTCGCCACCATCGGCGCCACCGCCCCCTTCGTCGGCCTGTTCGGGACCGTGTGGGGGATCATGAACAGCTTCCAGTCGATCGCCCTGACCAAGAACACCACCCTGGCGGTGGTCGCCCCCGGCATCGCCGAGGCGCTGTTCGCCACCGCGATGGGGCTGCTCGCGGCGATCCCGGCCGTGGTCGCCTACAACAAGCTTTCCGAGATGCTCGATTCCTACGCCGAGCGGCTCGGCAGCTTCAGCGACGAGTTCGGCGTCGTGCTGGGACGCGAGCTCGACACCCTCAGGGTCGCCTGAGGAATGGCCGGAGCGCCGCCGCGCCGGGTCCGCGGGCGATCGCGTCGCGGTCGCGACCGCCGGCACATGGCGGAAATCAACGTCACCCCCTTCGTCGACGTCATGCTGGTGCTGCTGATCGTCTTCATGATCACCGCCCCGCTCCTGACCACCGGCGTCGCCGTCGATTTGCCGCGGACGGAAAGCTCGCCCCTGCCGGGGCAGGACGAGCCGCTGGCCGTCACCCTCGCCGCCGACGGCACCGTCTATCTCCAGGACAGCGCCGTACCCCTCGACAATCTGGCGGCCCGGCTGGCGGCGATCACCGGCGAGAAGCGGGACACCCGGATCTTCGTACGCGGCGACCGCAGCATCGACTACGGACGGGTGATGGCGGTGGTTTCGGCCATCAACCGGGCCGGCTTCACCCGCGTCGCCCTCGTCACCGAGGCGCCCCGCGGTGGCCGGGCGGCGGCGGAGGGCGGTCGCCTGCGGGCCGAGGCGGGGCGCCCGGGTACGGCCCCCCGACCTTGAGGCGGAACCGATGCGACGGGCGCTGCTGCTCTCCTCCCTCCTGCATCTGACGGTCGCCGGGATCGTCTGGCTGGGCGGCCTCCTGCCCGGCCGCGAGCTGCCCGTCGAGGAGATGGTGACGGTGGAGCTGGTGGCCGAGCCGCCGACCACCGAGGAGGCGGAGGCGACCCCGCCCGAACCGGAACCGGTGGAAACCGCGCCGCTGCCCGAACGCAGCGCCGCGAGCCCGCCGCCGGAGCCGGCCCCGGAACCGGAGTCCGAGCCGGTGGAGGAGCCCCCGCCCGCCCCCGAACCGGCCCCGGAGCCCGAGCCGCCGACCCCGCCGCCCGCCCCCGAACCGGCCCCGGAACGGGCCCCGGTCGCGGTGGCCGAAGCCGAGCCCGCGCCGGAACCCGAACCGGTCCCGGAACCGGCTCCGGAGCCCGAACCGCCGGCCCCGCCGCCGCCCGCACCGGAACCGGCCCCGGAACGGGCGGTGGAAGAGGCGCCGCAGAAGACGCTGGCGCGCAGCATCCGCCCGCCGCGTCTGAAGCCCCGGCCGCCGCGACGGGAAACGGCGCTCGCCTCCCGCCGTCCCAAGCCCCGTCCCAGGCCGGAGGCCCCCGAGCTCCGCGCCGATGTGACCGAGGCGAAGAAGGACGAGCCCTTCGATACTCTCCTGCGGAGCGTCGAGCGTCTCGACGAGCGGGTGCGGGCGGAGGAGAAGCGCCCCGGACGGGGCCGGGTCGAAGCCGCGGGCGACCGGCCGCTGCGGCGGCCGGGCGAGGGCGAGGCCGGGGTCTCCCTTGCGGCGCTGCAGACGATGGTCGAGAAACAGATCTATCGCTGCTGGATCGTCCCGGTGGGAGCCAAGGGGGTGGGCAAGATGCAGGTCGTCGTGCGATTCTCCGTCGATCCCGACGGCTCGGTGCGCCGCCCCCGGGTGGTGGACGGCGAGCGGTTCGCGCGCGATCCCATCTTCCGCATCGTCGCCGAGAGCGCGATGCGGGCGGTGCGCCAGTGCTCGCCCCTGCGGCTGCCCCGGGAGAGCTACGCCCGGTGGCGCGACATCGAGATGAACTTCGACCTCGAGCGGGCATTGAGCGGATGACGGAAGACGGCATCACCCGACGTGCGCTGCTGCTGGGCGGGACCGCCCTCGCCATCGGCGGCCTGCCTTTCGGGGCCCGGGGACAGCTTCGGGTGGACATCACCCGCGGCCAGATCGAGCCTCTGCCCATCGCCGTCAGCCCGTTCGCCGGCGACGGCGCCGGGGCGGCCGATCTCGGGCGCCGGCTGGCCGAGCTGATCGCCGCCGATCTCGACGGCTCCGGCCTGTTCCGGACCATCGACCGGCGGGCCTACATCCAGACTCCGGCGGAGCTGCGCGACCTGCCGCGGTTCGCCGACTGGCGGCAGATCGACGCCCAGGGGCTGGTCACCGGGGTCGTGCGGACCAGCGGCGCCGACGGGCTCACGGTCGAGTTCCGCCTCTGGGACGTCTTCGCCGGCACCCAGATGACCGGCTTCCGCTACACCCTGTCGCGATCGCTGTGGCGGCGGGTGGGGCACAAGATCGCCGACGCGGTCTACGAGCGGATGACCGGCGAGAAGGGCTATTTCGACACCCGCATCGCCTACGTCAGCCAGACCGGACCGGCCACCGACCGGATCAAGCGCATCGCGATCATGGATCAGGACGGCGCCAACCACCGCTTCCTGACCCGCGGGCGCGAGCTGGTGCTCACTCCCCGTTTCACCCCGGACACCCGGAGCCTCGCCTATCTCGCCTATCGCGGCCGGACCCCGGGGATCTATCTGCGCGATCTGGCGAGCGGCCGCGACCGGCGCCTCGGCAGCTTCTCCGGAATGAACTTCAGCCCCCGGTTCTCGCCCGACGGGCGGCTGATGCTGATGACCATCGCCCGCGACGGCAATTCCGACATCTTCGCCTTCGAGCTCGCCGGCCGCCGCCTGACCCGGCTCACCGACCATCCGGCGATCGACACCTCGCCTTCCTTCTCGCCGGACGGCCGTCGCATCGTCTTCAACTCCGATCGTGGGGGCAGCCCGCAGCTCTACGTGATGGATCGCGACGGCGGCGCTCCGCGGCGCATCAGCTTCGGTGCCGGACGCTACGGCAGCCCCGTCTGGTCGCCGCGCGGCGACTTCATCGCCTTCACCAAGATCAAGGGCGGCTATTTTCACATCGGCGTGATGCGCCCCGACGGCAGCGACGAGCGGCTGATCACCAGGAGCTTCTTCGACGAGGCGCCGGTCTGGTCGCCCAACGGCCGGATCATCATGTTCACCCGGCAGGATCCGGCCACCGATCGTACCCGGCTGATGCGAATCGATCTCACCGGCTACAACCTCCAGGAGATCCCCACTCCCACCGATGCATCCGACGGTGACTGGTCGGCCTTGATTCCGTAACCGCGGATCCTGTAAGCGATGCGCGAACCCTTCCCGCCGACGCGTTCCCGCCACCGCCCCCACCGACCGCGAACAGAGAGGCTTCCCATGTTGCGTCGAACTCTGCCCTTCGTGCTTCTCGCCGTCTTCCTCGCCGCCTGCAGCACCACCGTCCCCGACCGGGCGGCCAGCGACACCGCGGGGGGCACGGCGGTCGAGGGGGCCGACGGCATCGCCGCCGAGGGCCTGCCCGGCGGCGAGATCGGCCAGAGCGCGCTCGAACAGGGGCCGCTGCCCGGCAGCCAGGAGGACCTCGAGATCAACGTCGGCGACCGGGTGTTCTTCGGCTTCGACAGCGCCGCTCTCGACGACGCCGCCCAGGAGACCCTCGACCGGCAGGCGGCCTGGCTGATGCAGTTCCCGGATCTCACCGTGACCGTCGAGGGGCACGCCGACGAGCGCGGTACCGCCGAATACAATCTCGCCCTCGGCGAGCGCCGCGCCACCGCGGTCAAGAACTATCTGGTCGCCAAGGGGATCGATCCCGATCGCATCCTGACCATCTCCTACGGTGAGGAGCGCCCGGTCGATCCGGGTCACAACGAGGCCGCCTGGGCGCTCAACCGTCGCGCCGTGACGGTGGTCAACGTGGTCAACTGAAGGGCAACCGAGGGTCGAGACGATGCGTCTCCCGGCGCTACTGGGCGGTCTCCTGCTGCTGACTTCGGCGCCCCTCGCGGCGGCTCCGGGCCCGGAACCGTCCCCCCCGGGGCGGGAGGCGGTCGGGCCCGGGAGCCCGCGTTTCGCCCAGGCGAACCTCGACGGCGATCGTCTCGCCGGCTTCGAGGCGCGGCTGCAGCGGCTCGAGGAGGAGATCCGCAGGCTCACCGGAAGGCTCGAGGAGCTCGAATATCGCCAGCGCCGGCTGGAAGCCGCCGGGGAGACACCGCCACCCGGAGGCCCGGCCCCGGTCGCCACCGCCCCCGATGCCGGGGCCGCGCCGGAACGGCTGTCGGCGGCCGGGGCCGGGACGGAGGCCCCCGCCGAGAGCGCCGCCGGCGCGAAGCGGCCGCCGCCCGCGACCCCGATCGAAGCCGACGAGGCCGCCCGCCGGGGCTACCCGCCGGGGGAGACCGTTCCCGGCGACGCCGTGGAGGCCGGAAGGGCCCCCCGGGGCGCCGACGAAGGGCCGGGGAGAACGCCCGCCGGAGCCTCGCCGGAGGAGCGCTACGAGGCGGCCCTGGCGCTGCTCGAGACCGGCGATTTCGATGCCGCCGAAAAGGCCTTTTCGCGGTTCCTCGAGGATTTCCCGGATCATCCGAAGGCCGCCAACGCCGCCTTCTGGCTGGGCGAGACCTATTTCTTCCGCCAGGACTACGCCACCGCCGCCTCGGTCTACGCCCGCAACTACCGGGCCTACGGCCCGGAGGCGCCGCGCGCCCCCGACACCCTCCTCAAGCTGGGCATGGCCCTCGCCGCCATCGGCGACCGCGAGCGGGCCTGTCAGACCTTCGCCGAGCTGGAGCGGCGCTATCCCCGGGCGCCGGCCCCGGTGCGCCAGGCCCTCGAACGTGAGCGGGCGGCGATCGCCTGCGGCTGAAACCTCGCCCCTCGGGCCGGAGGAATTCGCCCGGCTGATGGACCGGTTCGCGCCTTTCGAGCCGTGTCCCCGGCTGGCCCTCGCCCTTTCGGGCGGTCCCGACAGCATGGCCCTGCTGGCGCTGTCGCGGGACTGGGTGGCGGCGCGGGATGGCGAGCTCCTGGCGCTGATCGTCGATCACGGGCTGCGGCCGGGCTCGGCGGCGGAGGCGACACGGGTCGCCGGCTGGGCGGAAGCGCTCGGCGTGCAGGCCGAGATCCTCCGCTGGCGGGGCGAGAAACCGATGACCCGCATTCAGGAGCGGGCCCGGGAGGCGCGCTACGCCCTCTTGCGGGCCGCCTGCCGCCGGGCCGGCATCCTCCATCTGCTCACCGCCCATCACCGCGAGGATCTCGCCGAGACGGTGGCCCTGCGCAAGGCGCGGGGCAGCGGACCGATCGGGCTCGCCGGAATGGCCGCCGAGCGCTTTTTCGAGGAGCTGCGGCTCCTGCGCCCCCTGCTGCCGGTTCCGCGTGACCGCCTCCTCGCCACCCTGCGGGCCCATCGCCTGCCCCGGCTCCTGGATCCGAGCAATCTCGATCCGCGTTTCGCCCGCGCCCGATTGCGCCGCACCGGCCCGCTGCCGGTGGCCGAACTGCTGGCCGGGGCCGCCGCGGCGGCGCGCTCGCGGAGATCCCTCGAAGGTGAACTTGCGCGCTTCTGTGCCCGCCACCTCCGGGCGCATCCGCTCGGGCTGATCGAGATGGAGGCCGCGGCCTGGCGGCGGCTCGCCCCGGAACTCGCCGAGCTCGTTCTCGAACGGGCCCTGCTGGTGGCCGGAGGCGGCCGCCAGCCGCCGCGGCGGGCCGCCCTCGCGCGGCTGGCGGCGGTCCTGCGGCGGCCGGGTCCGATCCGCCGCACCCTCGCCGGCTGCATCGTCGAAGCGCGGGACGACCGTCTCCGGATCGGCCGCGAACCGGGGCGCCTCGCCCCGCCCGCGTGTTGCGGTCCGGGCGAGACCCTGCTCTGGGACCGCCGCTGGCGGCTGGAGAACCGGTCGCCCCGGCCGGTCACGCTTCTCCCCCTCGCGCGGCTGCCGGATCCGGGCCGGCGCCGGCGCCTCGCGGCCCGCGCCGGAGCCGCCGGTCTCCCGGCCTGGTACGCCGCCGGTCTGCCGCTGGTGCTGGAGGAGGGAAGGCCGCTCGGCTGGCCCCTCGCCGCCGCCGGTCTCGCCGCCCGACGCCTGCGGCTCCTCCTGGCACCCGCCCGGCGACTGGTGGACTCCCCCTTCGCGGGGATTCTTGTTTCAACGTTTCGTTAGCATAACTATTATAGGGTCTCGACGGTCGGATCGCGACGCCGATACGGCAAGACGGCGGGCGGCGGGGCCGACGATCAGGCGGAAGAGGTCTTTCGGTGAACAATTTCAGCAAGAATCTCGCCCTCTGGGTGATCATCGGCCTGCTGCTCATCGCCCTCGTCAATCTGTTCCAGGGCTCGCAGCCCCGCGCTCCGCAGACGAGCCTCGCCTATTCCGACTTCCTCGCCGACGTCGAAGCCGGGCGGGTCGGCGAGGTGTCGATCCAAGGCGAGGCGATCTCCGGCCGCTACACCGACGGCCGGCCGTTCCAGACCTTCGCTCCCCAGGATCCGAAGCTGATCGACCGGCTCACCGAATCCGGTGTGCGCATCACGGTGATGCCGGTGGACGAGAACATGCCCTCGCTGCTGGGTGTGCTGGTCTCCTGGTTCCCGATGCTGCTGCTGATCGGGGTCTGGATCTTCTTCATGCGGCAGATGCAGTCGGGCGGCGGCAAGGCGATGGGCTTCGGCAAGTCGCGGGCCCGGCTGCTGACCGAGAAGCACGGGCGGGTGACCTTCGCCGACGTGGCCGGCATCGACGAGGCCAAGGAGGAACTCGAGGAGATCGTCGAGTTCCTCAAGAACCCGCAGAAGTTCCAGCAGCTCGGCGGCCGCATTCCCAAGGGCTGTCTGCTGGTGGGCCCGCCCGGCACCGGCAAGACCCTGCTCGCCCGGGCCATCGCCGGCGAGGCCAACGTGCCCTTCTTCACGATCTCCGGCTCCGATTTCGTCGAGATGTTCGTCGGGGTCGGCGCCTCGCGGGTCCGCGACATGTTCGAGCAGGCCAAGAAGCACGCGCCCTGTCTGGTCTTCATCGACGAGATCGACGCCGTCGGCCGCCATCGCGGGGCCGGGCTCGGCGGCGGCAACGACGAGCGCGAGCAGACCCTGAACCAGCTCCTCGTCGAGATGGACGGTTTCGAGGCCAACGAAGGGGTGATTCTGATCGCCGCCACCAACCGACCCGACGTCCTCGATCCGGCGCTGCTCCGTCCCGGCCGCTTCGACCGCCAGGTGGTGGTCTCCAACCCCGACGTCGTCGGACGGGAGAAGATCCTCAACGTCCACATCAAGAAGATCCGGGTCGGCCCCGATGTCGACACCCGGGTGATCGCCCGCGGCACCCCCGGCTTCTCCGGCGCCGATCTCGCCAACATCGTCAACGAGGCGGCGCTGCTGGCGGCCCGGCGCGGCAAGCGGATGGTGACCATGGCCGAGTTCGAGGCGGCCAAGGACAAGATCATGATGGGCGTCGAGCGCCGCTCGATGGTGATGACCGACGAGGAGAAGCGTCTCACCGCCTATCACGAGGCGGGACACGCGCTGGTGGCCTATTTCACCCCCAGCTCGGATCCCATCCACAAGGCCACCATCATCCCCCGCGGGCGGGCCCTGGGCATGGTCATGCGGTTGCCGGAGGGCGACCGGATCTCGGTCAGCCGCGAGAAGCTCGAGGGCGATCTGGCGGTGGCCATGGGCGGCCGGGTCGCCGAGGAGCTCGTCTTCGGGCGCGAGAAGGTGACCGCCGGCGCCGCCTCGGACATCGAGCAGGCGACCAAGATCGCCCGTCACATGGTCACCCAGTGGGGGATGAGCGACGCGCTGGGGCCGGTGGGCTACGCCGAGAACAGCCAGGAGGTGTTCCTCGGCCACGCCATCACCCAGACCAAGATGATCTCCGAGGCCACCGCCCAGAAGATCGACGAGGAGATCCGCCGGATCGTCGAGGAGGGATACCAGGAGGCGCGGCGGATCCTGGAGGAGAAGATCGACCTCCTCCACGAGCTCGCCCGGGCGCTGCTCGAATACGAGACCCTGACCGGCGAGGACATCGACCGCATCATGCGCGGCGAGCCGGTGGTCCGCAGCGAAGGCGGCGACGACACGCCGAGCGCGGCCGCGCCGAGCACGCCGGCGGGCAAGCGCAGCTCGGTGCCGCCCACCAAGCGGCCGCTGGGCGGCGAGAACGGCGGCATCCGGCCGAGCCCGCAACCCGGAACCTGAGCCGGCACCGGCCCCCGAACGGTCGCCGGCCGCCCTCCCGGAGGGCGCCGCCCGCCGCTGCGCGATCGCGACCGGCGGGCGGCTTTCCTCGCCGTCGGCGGCGTGATATGCGCGCTTCCGTGGCGATCCCCGGAGGGAGAACGCGGTGTCCGGCGCGATCCTGGTCCTCAACGCCGGCTCTTCCAGCGTCAAGTTCTCGCTGTTCGCCTCCGCCGGCGCGGAGGAGCCCGAGCTTCTCGCCCGGGGTCGGATCGCCGGCCTCGGCACGGAACCTCGTTTCACGGTCCGCGACGGGGGCGGCCGCATCCTCGCCGAGCGGCGCTGGCCGGCGGAGGCCGCCTTCGATCACGGGCGGGCGATCGAGGTGGTTCTCCGCTGGCTGGAGGAGGGCGGACCGCGGGTGGCGCTGCGGGCGGCGGGGCACCGGGTGGTCCACGGCGGTTGCGAGTTCGCCGCCCCGGTACGGGTGGACGGGAAGGTCCTGGCACGGCTGGAGGCGCTCTGCCCGCTGGCGCCGCTCCATCAGCCGCACAATCTCGCCGGCATCCGCGCCCTCCGGCGACGACGGCCCGGGCTTCCCCAGATCGCCTGCTTCGACACCGCCTTCCACCGCGCCCGCCCCGCGATCGCCGACCGGTTCGCCCTCCCCGAACGGCTGTTCGCCGAGGGGATACGCCGTTACGGCTTTCACGGCCTGTCCTACGAATACGTGCTGAGCGCCCTCGCCGGACTCGATCCCGAGCTCGCCGCCGGCCGTCTCCTGGTGGCTCATCTCGGCAACGGCGCCAGCCTCTGTGCGATCCGCGCCGGCCGGCCGGTGGACACCACCATGAGCTTCACCGCCCTCGACGGGCTGGTGATGGGCACCCGGCCCGGCAGCCTCGATCCCGGGGTGCTGCTGCATCTGCTCGAGGCCGGGGGGATGGGGACGGCGGAACTCGCCGATCTCCTCTACCATCGGAGCGGCCTGCTCGGGGTTTCGGGCCTCACCAGCGACATGCGCGAACTCCTGGCGCGCCGCTCCGAGCCCGCCGCGGCGCTGGCGATCGAGCTCTTCGTCTATCGGGCGGTGCGCGAGCTGGGTGCCCTGGTGGCGGTGACCGGCGGCCTCGACGGGCTCGTCTTCACCGGCGGCATCGGCGAGCACGCCCCGGTGATCCGCGCCCGCATCTGCCGCGCCCTCGACTGGCTCGGGCTGCGCCTCGACGAGGCGGCCAACGAACGGGGAGCGGCGGTGATCTCGGCGCCCGGAAGCCGGGTCCGCGTCCGGGTGATGGCGACCGACGAGGAACGCATGATCGCCCGCCACACCCTGGCGCTTCTGGGCGGCTGACGACCGCCGGCGGGCCTCAGCCCCGGCCCGGATCCCCGACCATCGCTGGCGGCGAGGAGCGCCGCCCTCCCTCCTCCGGCCAGCAGAGCTCGCGCCAGCGCGGGCTCCGCATCTCCGCCAGCCGGCTGGTGGTACGGGCGAATTCGAAGGCCAGTTCCGGGGGCGGATCCAGCCGCTCGGGCGGCACCTCGGCGGCGATCACGAGGAAGGTCCGCCGCTCGTAGGCGGCATCCACCAGGGTCACGAAACGCCGCGCCTCTTCGAGACGTTCGGGGCCGAAGCGGGGCACCCCCTCGAGGAGGATGGCGCGATAGCGCTCGGTGAGCGCCAGATAGTCGGCGGCGCCGCGGGGCGTTTCGCAGAGATCGGCGAAACTCGTCCAGGCCACCTCGCCCGCCGCCTGCGCCACCTCGAGACGGCGGCCGCCCACTTCCAGGATTTCCGGGGTTCCGGGACATCCCTCGCCGAGGCTCGCGAAGATCTCCGCCAGCTTGGCCCGGGTCCCGGCGGTGAGGGGATGCAGATAGACCGGGATCTCCCGGTCCGCGCGCCGGCGGTGATCGACCGGCCCGTCGAGGGCGAGCACCTCCATCCGGGTCCGCAGGAGATCGATGAAGGGCAGGAAGCGGTCACGGTTGAGGCCGCCCTCGTAGAGCCGCTCGGGCGGGAAGTTGGAGGTCGCCACCACGATCACCCCGAGGGCGAACAGGGCCTCGAACAGCCGGCCGAGGATCATCGCATCGGCGATGTCCCGGACCATGAACTCGTCGAAGCAGAGGAGCCAGTGGCGGCGGGCGAGTCCCTCGGCGACCCGGCGGGCGGGATCCCCGGTCCCGTGCCGCAGCCGGTGCCGGGCGGCGTGGACCTCGAGCATGAACTCGTGGAAATGGACGCGGCGTTTCGCCACCACCGGCGCGGCGTCGAAGAAGAGATCCATCAGCATCGACTTGCCGCGACCGACCGGGCCGTGGAGGTAGATCCCCCTGGGCGGGACCGGCCCCGCGGGCCGGGATCCGAGGAGCCGCCCGAGGAGCCCGCGGCCGCCCATCGCCGCGGGGCGGTAGGTCTCGAGCTCCCGGGCCAGCCGCTCGAGACGACGGGCGGCGCGACGCTGCGCGGCATCGAAGGCGAGCTCGCCGGATTCGATCTTGGCGTCGAGGAGGGTCAGGGGCATCTGCGGCACGGTCCGATCTACGCTGCGGATCTGTTCTTACCCGAACCGGCGACGTCCTTCGAGAGCAACGGGGTCGCAGGTCCGCCGGCCGGGGCCGACGGGCATCCGGCGATCCGGCCCCCCTCCGGCCCGGTGCGACGAAGTGGCGCCCCGGCCGGGGCCGTTCCGGGAGCTCAGATCCAGCCGGCGAGCTCGCGCCGGGCCAGCTCCTCCAGGAGGGCGATGTGGCGGTCGCCGTCGTTGAGGCACGGGATGTAGGTGAACTTCTCGCCGCCGGCTTCGAGAAAGCTGCGCCGCCCCTCGACGGCGATCTCCTCGAGGGTCTCGAGACAGTCGGCGGCGAAGGCCGGGGAGACGGTGGCGATCTTCGTGATCCCCTCCTTCGGTAGCCGTTCCAGGGTCTCGTCGAGATAGGGCTTGAGCCATTCCTCGGAACCGAAGCGGCTCTGGAAGCAGACCATCAGCCGTTCCTCCGGCCAGCCCAGCGCCTCGCGCACCAGCCGCGCCGTCTTGTGGCACTGGCAGGCGTAGGGATCGCCCTCGGCGAGGCAGCGTTCGGGCATTCCGTGGAAGGACATGATCAGGAGCTGCGGTGTGAAGTCGAGATCCGCCAGATGGTCGCGGATGCTGTCGGCGACCGCGGCGATGTAGCCCGGATGGTCGTGGTAGGAGGGCAGGGTGCGCACCGCCGGCTGCCATTTCATCCGCTGCAGGGCGGCGAACGCCTTGTCGTAGGCGGTGGCGGTGCTGGGAGCGGCGTACTGGGGATAGAGGGCCATCAGCAGCAGCCGGCGGGCGCCCGCCGCCACCATCCGCTCCAGCACCGTGGCGATCGGCGGATTGCCGTAGCGCATCGCCCAGTCGACGAGGATCTCGGGATGGTCGCGCCGCAGCCGGGCCGCCAGCTTCTCGCACTGGCTGCGGGTGATGGTCTTGAGCGGGCTCTCGTCGCGCTCGCGGTTCCAGATCTTCCGGTAGCCCCGCCCGGAGGTGAACGGGCGCTTGCTCAGGATCACGAGCTGCAGGAGCGGCTGCCAGTACAGAGGGGAGTAGTCGATCACCCGCCGGTCGGACAGGAACTCGTTGAGATAGCGGCGCATCGACCAGTAGTCGGTGGCGTCCGGGGTGCCCAGATTGAGCAGCAGCACCCCGATCCGTTCCTTCGGCAGGGGCGGATGATCCTCGGGGGCGGCGGCCGGCCGCGCGGTTTCCTCGGCGAGCTCGGTCGCCGCTGCGGTCTCGCTGGGCATGGCGTCTCCATGTAGCTGGCAGCTCCGGAATTAGCGACGAAACGCGCCCCGGCAACCCGGCGCGAGCGTTTGCCCGCTCCCCGCGGCGCTGATAGAGTGGCGCCCGGCCCGGGGGCCCGAGCGCCCGCCGGCGCCATCCCTGCCTCTCACCTCCCGGGACCGCGCAGATGACCACGCCCAATTCCCTAGAAGCGCGCGACATCGCCCATCTCGTTCATCCCTACACCGATCTCCGGGCCCACGAGGCCAAGGGACCGCTGATCATCACCGGGGGCCGCGGCATCTGGGTCGAGGATGCGGAGGGGCGCCGCTACATCGAGGGTCTCGCCGGCCTCTGGTGCGTGGCGCTCGGGTTCGGCGAGCAGCGGCTGATCGAGGCCGCCCGCCGGCAGATGGAAAGGATCGCCTACACCCACACCTTCGCCCATCGTTCCAGCGAGCCGGTCATCATGCTCGCCGAGAAGCTGGTGGCGATGGCGCCGGGCGCGCTCAACCGCGTCTTCTTCGTCAATTCCGGCTCCGAGGCGGTGGACACCGCGATCAAGCTCGCCTGGTACTACAACAACGCCCGTGGCAAGCCGGAGAAGAAGCGGATCATCGCCCGGCGGCGGGGCTATCACGGGGTCACCGTCGCCGCCGGTCATCTGACCGGTCTCGCCTACGCCCGGGCCGGCTTCGATCTGCCGATGCGCGACCGGTTCCTGCATCTCACGCCGCCCAGCCACTATCGCGAAGGTCTGCCGGGCGAGAGCGAGGAGGCCTTCACCGACCGGCTCGCCTTCGAGCTGGAGACGCTGATCGCCGCGGTGGGGGCGGAGACCATCGCCGCCTTCATCGCCGAACCGGTGATGGGAGCGGGCGGGGTGATCGTCCCGCCGGCCGACTATTTCCGCAAGATCCAGCCGATCCTGCGCCGCCACGACATCCTGATGATCGCCGACGAGGTGATCTGCGGCTTCGGCCGGACCGGCAACGCCTGGGGCTCCGACACCTACGGCATCGAGCCCGACATGGTGACCTGCGCCAAGCAGCTCAGTTCGGGCTATCAGCCCATCGCCGCCCTGCTGATGACCGATGCCGTCTTCGAGGTCGTGGCCGAGCAGTCGGCGAAGCTCGGGGTGCTGGGCATGGGCTACACCTACGGCGGCCATCCGGTACCGGCGGCGGTGGCGCTGCGGACCCTCGAGATCTACGAGGAGGACGGTACCTTCGCGCATGTCCGCCGGGTGTCGCCCCGGTTCCTCGAACGGCTGAAGGCGCTCGAGCAGCATCCGCTGGTGGGCGAGGCGCGCGGCGTCGGCCTCCTGGGCGGCATCGAGCTGGTCCGCGACAAGCGGACGCGCGAGCAGTTCGACCCCGCCCTCAAGCTGGCCGCCAAGGTGGTCGAGAACTGTGCCGCCCGCGGCCTGCTCCTGCGGCCGCTGCCCGGCGACGTGGTCGGCATCTGCCCGCCGCTCGTCATCTCCGAGGACGAGATCGACGATCTCTTCGATCGTCTCGCCGGCGCCCTCGAGGATACCTCCGGCGCTCTCGACCGGGCGGCGTGATCCGGTTGGAGGGGGGCGGAGCGTGGCTCGTCAGCAGGGGCTGCATCCCTGGCTGCGCCCGCTGTGGCGGCGCCTCGCCGTGATGCTGGCGCTGATCGCCTGGCTCGGTTTCGAATTCTGGTACGAACCCTTCGGCACCTGGTTCTACATCGTCCTCGCCGTCACTATCTATGCGGTGTGGGAACTGTTCGGCCGCCGGGAGCCGGAGAAGAGCTGAACCGCGACCGGGCCGCCGGCCACGGCGGGCGTCCGGTGGCCACCGCAGGGGGCGGGGTGCAGATGTCCGAGAACGATCGGACCGAGCCGGAATGGCGGGCGGTCCTCGACGGCGACAAGGAGAGGTTCAACCGGCTGATCGAGCCGCTGGTGCCGGAACTCCTCGCGGCGGCGCGCGAGGAACTCGCCCATTTCGTGGAGCTCGGTGAGATTCCCGAGGGGAGCTGGGCGGTCGAGGACCTCCTCGCCGAGGCGGTGCTCCGTGCCTGGCGCAACCGCCACCGCCGGCCGCCGCAGGCGAGCCTCAAGGCTTGGCTGCTGGCCATTCTCTACCGCCTCATCGACGATATCGCCGCCCGCGAACGGCGCCGCCGGGAGGTCGCCGAGACGGCCTCGGAGCAGCGTCCGGAGATCCCGCCGCTCGAGGACGAGGATGCCTTCTGGGAGTGGTTCCAGCCCGCCGATCTGCCGCTCGTCGAGCCCCTGATGCCGGAACAGACGCCCTCCCCGGAGGAGATCGCCGAACTTCTCGAGACCCGGCCGCGGGCGATCGGTACGGCGGCCCGCCGGGCCCTCGTGATGCACCGGCGCCACGGCATCGAGCTCGCCGAAATCGGTGCCGTCCTCCGCCGATCGGCGGCCGAGACGCGAACCCTGATCCTCGAGGCCGGCCGTCGGCTGCGCGAGCAGCGGACGTAGAACCGGAGCCACGGCCGCGCCTCCGGTGACCGGCGCCCCCGGCGGCGGTCTTGACATTCGCCGCCGCGACGGCAGGCTCGAACGTCGGTGCGGGAGCACGGCTCTCCGGCCGCCGGCGGTGCCGCTCCGGATCGCCGGGCAGGGAGGGCACTGTCCTGGGCAGGTGCTCGCCTCGGGCTCGCCACGCGCAGCAGAAGGAGAGACCGAGAGCGTGTTTCCCGTCGCCAGCGCCGTTTCCCACCGCTATCCGCCCTTCGTCGTCTGGGGCCTGATCGCCGTCAACACGGCCGTGTTCCTGTTCCAGATCGCCCTGCCGCCGCCGCTGCTGGAGCGCTTCGTCTTCCGGTGGGCGCTGGTGCCGGCGCGCTACTTCCACCCCGAATGGGCCCTCGCCAACGGTCTCGATCCGACCGACTATCTGCCCTTCTTCACCAACATGTTCCTCCACGGTGGCTGGTTCCACATCATCGCCAACATGTGGACGCTGTGGATCTTCGGCCCGGCGGTGGAAGACCGTCTCGGCAAGGTCCGCTTCCTGCTCTTCTATCTCGCCGCCGGGCTCGGGGCGAGCTTCGCCCATGCCTGGGTCAACGCCGATTCGGCCGTGCCCGCACTCGGCGCCTCGGGCGCCATCGCCGGGGTCATCGGCGCCTACATGCGCCTCTTCCCCTTCGCCCGGGTGATCGTGATGATCCCGATCCTGTTCCTGCCCTTCTTCTTCGAGATGCCGGCGGCCCTGTTCGCCCTCATCTGGTTCGTCCTCCAGCTCGTGCAGGGGATCGGTGCCCTGCTGGGGCCGGCGAGTGCGGGCGGCGTCGCCTGGTGGGCCCATATCGGCGGTTTCGTCGTCGGCTGGGCCATCGTCCGCCTCGTCCAGCGCAGCCCGATCCGGCACCGGCCCTATTACGCCGATGAAGGCAAGCTCGGTTTCGCCCCCGACGGTCGTTGGAGAAAACGCTCATGACCATCATGGATCTGTTCTGGATCTTCTTCATCGTCTCGGCCCTGCAGCCGGTGATCCAGCAGCGCATGCTGGAGGCGATGCGCACCCGCAAGATCGCCCAGATCGAGAAGGAGCGGAATTCGCGGGTGATCCTCCTCGTGCACCGGCAGGAGACGATGCGCCTGCTGGGCTTTCCGGTGATGCGCTACATCGACGTCAACGATTCCGAGGCGGTGCTGCGGGCGATCCAGATGACCGATCGCGACGTGCCGCTGGACATCGTCCTCCACACCCCGGGCGGGCTCGTGCTCGCGGCCCTGCAGATCGCCCGCGCGGTCAAGCGGCATCCCGCCAAATGCACCGTCTACGTGCCCCATTACGCGATGTCCGGGGGGACCCTGATCTCCCTGGCCGCCGACGAGATCGTGATGTGCGAGCATTCGGTGTTGGGACCGGTGGATCCCCAGCTCGGCCAGATGCCCGCCGCCTCGATCATCAAGGCGGTGGAGCAGAAGCCGGTGGAGAAGGTCGAGGATCGGACCCTGATCATGGCCGATATCGGCAGAAAGGCGGTACGGCAGGTGCGCGAGGCGGTGGAGGAGCTGCTCGACGGTCGGATGCCGCCCGAGAAGGTCGAGGAGGTTGCGGCGCTCCTGTCGGAGGGTACCTGGACCCACGACTATCCGATCACCGCGAGGCAGGCCCGCGAACTCGGGCTCAACGTCTCCACCGAAATGCCGGATGCGGTGCTCGAGCTCATGAACCTCTATCCGCAGCCGGTTCGCGCCCAGTCCGGCGTCGAGTACCTGCCGGTTCCCCGCCATCAGGGCGATCGGGGCGGCGGCAAGACGGCCTCGGCCTGATCCTTCTCGCCGTCCCGGCGGGAGCACGGGCTTTCCCGGGCGGTGCACCGGTGGGCGGCGAGAACGAGTGCGACGAGATCGGCCATGATCTCGGGAATGGCGAAGTCCTTGGGGGTGTAGACCCGGGCCACCCCCCGCTCCGTCAGGGCCTTCGCGTCCGCCCCGGGGACGATGCCGCCCACCACCAGCGGCACCCCGCCGATGCCGAGGTGCCGCATGTGCTCCAGCACCTCGCCGACGAGTGCCATGTGCGATCCCGAGAGAACCGAGAGGCCGACCAGATGCACGTCTTCCTCGAAGGCGGCGTTGGCGATCCGGGCCGGGGTCAGGCGGATGCCTTCGTAGACCACCTCCATGCCGCAGTCGCGGGCCGCCACCGCGATCTGCTCGGCGCCGTTGGAATGCCCGTCCAGACCCGGCTTGCCGACCAGGATCTTGATCCGCCGGCCGAGGATCCGCGACGCCTCCTCGACGCGCTCGCGCACCGGGGCCAGGGACTCCGCCCGGCGACCCGGCGGTGCGGCGCCGATCCCGGTCGGGGCGCGGTATTCGCCGTAGACCTCGCGCAGCACCCGGGCCCATTCGCCGGTGGTGACCCCGGCCCGGGCGCAGAGAAGGGAGGCGGGCATGATGTTGCGGTCCTCCTCCGCCGCCCGCCGCAGCTCGGCCAGGGCCGCGGCCACCGCCCGCGGATCGCGGGCTTCGCGATGCGCCCGCAGCCGGTCGATCTGCTCCGCCTCGACCGCCGGATCGACCGTCAGAAAGCCACCGTCGCCGCCGGCGAGCAGGGGGGAGGGCTCGCTTTCGGTGTAACAGTTGACACCGACGATCTTCAGGCGTCCTTCGGCGATGGCTTCGACACGTTCGGTGTTGGACGCCACCAGCCGGCTCTTGATGTAGCCGTTCTCCACCGCCGCCAGCATCCCACCCATCGCCTCGATGCGGGCGAGTTCCTCGCGGGCCCGCCGCTTCAGCTCCTCCACCTTGCGGGCGATCACCGGCGCGCCGTCGAAGATGTCCTCGTATTCGAGGAGATCGGTCTCGTAGGCGAGGATCTGCTGCATCCTCAGGGACCATTGCTGGTCCCAGGGCCGCGGCAGACCCAAGGCCTCGTTCCAGGCCGGGAGCTGCACCGCCCGCGCCCGCGCCCGCTTCGACAGGGTCACCGCCAGCATCTCGATCAGGATGCGGTGGATGTTGTTCTCCGGCTGCTGCTCGGTGAGGCCCAGCGAGTTGACCTGCACGCCGTAGCGGAAGCGGCGCAGCGCCGGATCCTCGACTCCGAAGCGCTCCCCGGTGATCTCCTCCCACAGTTCGACGAAGGCGCGCATCTTGCAGAGTTCGGTGACGAAGCGGATCCCGGCATTGAGGAAGAAGCTGATGCGGCCGACGATGCGCGGAAAAGCCGCCGCCGGGACGTCCCCGCGGGCGCGCACCGCCTCCAGCACGGCGATCGCCGTGGCCAAGGCGTAGGCGAGCTCCTGGACCGGCGTCGCTCCCGCCTCCTGGAGGTGGTAGCTGCAGACGTTGATCGGGTTCCAGCGCGGCATCTCGGCGGCGCAGAAGGCGATGACGTCGGTGGTCAGCTTCATCGACGGGCGCGGCGGGAAGATGTAGGTGCCGCGCGACAGATATTCCTTGACGATGTCGTTCTGCACCGTGCCGCGCAGGCGGGTGCGTTCGGCTCCCTGCCTTTCCGCCACCGCCAGATAGAGGGCGAGGAGCCAGGGTGCGGTGGCGTTGATGGTCATCGAGGTGTTCATGCGTTCGAGGGGGATGTCCTCGAACAGCCGGGCCATGTCGTCGAGGGTGGAAACGGGCACCCCCACCTTGCCCACCTCGCCCCTGGCCAGCGGATGATCGGCATCGAAGCCGGTCTGGGTGGGCAGGTCGAAGGCCACCGACAGGCCCGTCTGGCCGCGAGCCAGATTGGCCCGGAACAGGCGGTTGCTGGCCGCCGCCGAGCTGTGCCCGGCATAGGTGCGGAACAGCCAGGGAGGCTCGCGTCGCGGTTCGGTGACTCCGGTCATGACCAACACTTCCCATGAAGGCTCGCCTACCGCTAACACTTTCGGCGCTGCGGGTCAAAGGAGTTCAGGTGTTGACGGTCAACACCTTCCCTGTCAGAGATGGGGCGGCAACGACGAGGGATCGCCATGTCACGGCAGAACGTGGAGCGGATCATCCGCAAGTTCGGTTCGCAGCAGCGGGTGGCCGAGCTGCTCGGCATCTGGCAGACGGCGGTGTCCGGCTGGATCCGGCGCGGCGCCATTCCCGCCCGCCGCCAGGAGGAACTGCTGGCGGTCGCCCGCCGCGAGGGGATCGACCTCCGGCCGGAGGATTTCTTCGCCGGCAGTTTCGCCGACACCGGCACCGAAAGCGCGGCCGTGACCGCGGAGCGGGCCGTCGCCGTCCCTGCCGAGGAACGGGAACCAGCCGATCGGGGAGCCACCCAGCCGATGAACGCCACCGCCGACAATGTCGTCAGCCTGACCCCCAAGACCGCCCCGGCCGCCGTCCGCCCGACCCGGGATCTCTACGAGGTGGGCGAGATCCCGCCTCTCGGGCACGTGCCCCGCAACATGTACGCCTGGGTGATCCGCAAGGAACGGCACGGCGAGCCGCTGCACGCCATGCAGCAGGAGGTGGTGCCCACCCCCGAGATCGGCGACGACGAGGTGCTGGTCATGACCATGGCCGCCGGGGTCAACTACAACGGTGTCTGGGCGGCGCTGGGGAAGCCGATTTCGCCCATCGACGTGCACAGGATGCCCTACCACATCGCCGGATCCGACGCCGCCGGCATCGTCTGGGCGGTCGGTTCCAAGGTGCGCCGCTGGAAGGTGGGCGACGAGGTGGTGATCCACTGCAACCAGGACGACGGCGACGACGAGGAATGCAACGGCGGCGATCCGATGTTCTCGCCCTCCCAGCGGATCTGGGGCTACGAGACCTCGGACGGCAGCTTCGCCCAGTTCTGCCGGGTCCAGTCGCGCCAGCTCATGCCCCGGCCGCGGCATCTGACCTGGGAGGAATCCGGCTGCTACGTGCTGGTCCTGGCCACCGCCTACCGGATGCTGTTCGGTCATCCGCCGCACACCCTGCGGCCCGGCGACAACGTGCTGGTCTGGGGGGGCGCCGGCGGTCTCGGTTCGATGGCGATCCAGCTCATCGCGGCGAGCGGAGCCAACGCCATCGCGGTGATCTCGGAGGAGGAGAAGCGGGACTTCGTGCTTTCCCTCGGGGCCAAAGGCGCCATCAACCGCAAACAGTTTTCGTGTTGGGGGGAGATGCCGGATCCGATGGACCGCGAGGCCTACGGCGCCTGGAGCAAGGAGGTGCGGCGGTTCGGCAAGGCCATCTGGGAGATCACCGGCAGGGGCAACGATGTCGACATCGTCTTCGAACACCCGGGTGCGGCGACCTTCCCGGTGTCGCTGTTCGTCGTCAAGCGCGGCGGCATGGTGGTGATCTGCGCCGGCACCACGGGCTACAAGCTGACCCTCGACGCCCGCTATCTCTGGATGCGGCAGAAGCGGGTGCAGGGCAGCCATTTCGCCCATCTCAAGCAGGCCTCGGCGGCCAACCGCTTCGTCCTCAACCGCCAGGTCGATCCCTGCATGAGCGAGGTGTTTCCCTGGGCCGACATTCCGCGCGCCCATCAGAAGATGATGCGCAACGAGCACCGGCCGGGCAACATGGCGGTGCTGGTGCAGGCGAAGCGGCCGGGCATGCGGACCCTCGAGGAGGCGATGGAGGACTGAGGCCGGCCTGCCGCGGACCCCGAGGGAAACCCCGATGCTCCTCACCACCCCGCTCACCGACCGTCTCGGCATCACCCATCCGGTGCTGCTGGCGCCGATGGCCGGGGTCGCCGGCGGCGCCCTGGCGGCGGCGGTGAGCCGCGCCGGCGGGCTCGGCTTTTTGGGGGGCGGCTACGGTGAGGCGGACTGGCTCGAACGGGAGCTGGGCCTGCTCGAAGGAACCCGTTTCGGAATCGGCTTCATCACCTGGAGTCTCGCCCAGCGGCCGGCGCTCCTGGAACGCGCTCTCGCCGCCCGACCGACGGCGGTGATGCTCGCCTTCGGCGACATTCGGCCGTTCGTGGAGCCGATCCGGGCCGCCGGCGCGGTCTTGATCTGCCAGATCCAGACGGTGAAGCAGGCGCGGGAGGTGGCCGCCCTCGGCGCCGACATCCTCGTCGCCCAGGGCACCGAGGCGGGCGGCCACGCCGGTGCCCGCGCCACCCTGCCGCTGGTCCCCGAGGTGGTCGATGCGGTGGCCCCGCTGCCGGTGGTGGCGGCCGGGGGGATCGCCGACGGGCGGGGGCTCGCGGCGGCCCTGATGCTGGGGGCCTCGGGGGTGCTGGTGGGGACCCGCTTCTACGCCGCCGAGGAGGCCCTCGCCGATCCGCGGGCCAAGGAGCGGCTGGTCGCCGCCGACGGTGACGCCACCCTCCGCGGGCCGATCTTCGACATCGCCCGCGGCCGGGACTGGCCGGCGCCCTGGAACCTGCGAACCCTGGAGAACACCTTCGCTCGACGCTGGCGGGAGAACCCCGCCGGTCTGCGGACGCGGGCGGCCCGCGCCCGGGCCGAGATCGAGGCCGCCCGGGCGGCCGGCGATTTCGACATCGCCCCGGTGATCGCCGGCGAGGCGGCGGGCCTGGTGCGGAAGCTGTGCCCCGCCGCCGAGATCGTCGATACCATGGTGGCCGAAGCCGCGGCTCTGCTGGCGGATGCCGCCGGCCACCTGCGGCCGGTACCGCCGCTTTCGGAGGATGCCCGGGATGTCGCGCGCGATCTCCGCGGATTCTGACGGCCGCGAGCTTCTCGCGGCCACCGCCACCGCTCTCGAGCGGACGTCGGAGCTCGTCGGCCGCGCCCGCGACCGTCTCGCCCGCCGTCTCGCCCCGGGCGGGCGGCTCGACGGCGCGCGTCTGGAGCGCGAGCAGACGGCGGCCCACGGCCTCGCCTGGTACGAGACCTATCGCCAGGCGCTCACCCAGATGCAGGGATGGGCGGAACGGCTCGATGCCGGGGGGCGTTTCGGCGAACGCGAACGGCTGCTGCTGGAAACCGGGTTCGCCGAATATCTCGGGCGGATGGCGGGCGGGCTGCCGATGAGCCAGCTCGAGTTCGTCCGCCCCCGGGATCTCGGTCTCGGGGCCGCCGATGTCGAGGCCTTTCTCGATCCGGCCGTGCGCCGCCTGATCGGCGAGGGCGGGAGGCCCGAGCGGCAGCGCCGTCTCGCCGATCTCCTCCGCGACGGCGAATTCGGCGACTGGGGACTCGAAGACGAGGAGCTCGAGCTCGTCCGCGAGCAGTTCCGGCGGTTCGCCGAGGAACGGGTGGTGCCGTTCGCCCAGGGCTGGCATCTGCGGGACGAGCTCCTGCCGCTGTCGCTGATCGAGGAGCTCGCCGGGCTCGGCGTCTTCGGCCTCACCGTGCCGGAAGCGCATGGCGGGCTGGGCATGAGCAAGCAGGCCATGTGCATCGTCACCGAGGAGCTGTCGCGCGGCTACATCGGCGTGGGCTCGCTTTCCACCCGCTCCGAGATCGCGGCCGAGCTCGTCCGGCTCGGCGGCACCGAAGAGCAGAAGCGGCGCTATCTGCCGCGGATCGCCTCCGGCGAGATCATCCCCACCGCGGTTTTCACCGAGCCGGACGTCGGCTCGGATCTGGCCTCGCTGAAGACCCGGGCGGTGCCGGTCGGCGATCACTGGGAGGTGTTCGGCGCCAAGACCTGGATCACCCATGCCGCCCGCGCCGATCTGATGACCCTGCTGGTGCGGACCGACCCGACCGCGGAGGGCTATCGCGGCCTGTCGATGCTGCTCGCCGAAAAGCCCCGCGGTACCGATGCCGATCCCTTCCCGGTGGAAGGGCTCGAGGGCTCCGAGATACCGGTACTCGGGTACCGCGGGATGAAGGAATACGCGCTGTCCTTCGACGGGTTCCGGGTCCCGCGGGAGGGGCTCCTCGGCGGGGTCGAGGGTCGGGGCTTCAAGCAGCTCATGGCGACCTTCGAGAGCGCCCGCATCCAGACCGCCGCCCGGGCCGTCGGGGTCGCCCGCGACGCCCTCGAACTGGGGCTCGCCTACGCCCTCGAGCGGCGCCAGTTCGGCAAGCCCATCTTCGAATTCCCGCGGGTCCACGGCAAGCTCGCCCGGATCGCCACCGAGGTGATGATCGCCCGCCAGCTCACCCTGTTCGCGGCGCGGGAGAAGGACGCCGACCGCCGCTGCGACCTCGAGGCGGGGCTGGCCAAGCTGCTCGCCGCCGCGGTGGCCTGGGCGGCGGCCGACAACGCTCTTCAAATCCATGGCGGAAACGGCTATGCACTCGAATACCGGATCAGCCGCGTCCTGTGCGATGCGCGCATCCTCAACATCTTCGAGGGTGCGGCGGAGATCCAGGCGCAGGTGATCGCGCGGCGATTGCTGGCCGAGTAGTGGAAGGGAGGCTCGTCGACCGGGCGGATCACACGCTTCGGCGTCGAGGAAAGGGGAAGCCCAGGGCTTCCCCTTTCGCCATCTCCGGACCCCGCGCTCCGCCCCCGGCCCGTGGCGGCGGGAGGCGGGGCGGTCAATCGGCGGGTTCGAGCCCCGGAATGCCGAACACCCCGTCGCGGGCGATCACCGCCTTCACCTTCGGATCCTCCCGCCACCATTCGCGGGCCGGCCCGTTGCGCGTCTCCCAGTCCTCGATGAAGGCGCGGGCCGGCTTCCATTCCGCCTCCCCGGAGCCGCGCAGGCTCTGGACGAACAGCAGGGTCATCGCCGGGTTCTCGATCACCAGCCCGTCGACCGTCACCTCGCGGCCGCAATAGGGGAGCAGATCGAGGGTGGCCCCGGCGAAGAAGACGTTGCTCTTCACCGCCGGGTACAGCGTTCCCTCGGCGGTGAGAAGCCCGAGCTGGCGGCGGCCGGCGCCGCAATCCGGGGCGCAGTCACCGGCCGCCACGCAGAGCAGATCGACCACCTGGCCGCGCAGGATCACCGGTTTCTCGTGCGGAATGCCCCACTTCTGGGCGGCGAAGGCATTGCCGCCGGTCAGCAGCAGCAGGAGCGGCAGCCAGAGGAGCACGCGCAGCCTCATCGTCATTCTCCGAACGGCTGGATGCCGTATTCATCGTGGGTCATGTTGACGATTCCCCGATCGTCGGCGACTTGGTCGACGATCAGGTACTTGACGCCGTCGCGCTCGATCAGGGTGCCGTCGACGGTCACCCGATGGGTCTGGATCTCGACGATCCTGGGATCGGCGACGCTTCGATCATCGCCCTCGATCTTCAGCACCATGTAGTAGTTGCCGGCATCGTCCATGATGCTGACCGGGATGCCGCCCACTGCACACCACACCGCGCATTGGTGATGGGCGGTGCCGAAGCCGTACATGATGCCGGTGATCGCGCACCAGGTATCGACGATCTCGCCAGTCACCTGCACCCGCTGCGCCGCCGTCGCCCGCCCCGGCCAGGGGAGGACCAGCACCAGACCGAAGATCGCCATCACGAGACGGTTCATCGCTCTTTCTCCGAAGATCCGCGATCGTCGGAGCTTAGGACAATCGCCGGCGGGTGCGGTTCACGAGGCGGAGAGGCGGCCGTGAGGCGGCTGTTCAGTCGGGCCAGCCCTCGCACCGCCAGGCGGCGTCCCAGAACAGCCATTCCCAGCGGGTGGCGGTGAGATAGGCTTCGCGCATGCGCAACCGCTCCTCCTCGCCGGCCGCCACCGCGGCGGCGTCGGCGATCGCCGCCACCTCGCGCACGATCTTCCCGAAACCCGGATCGGCGTAGGTCTCGATCCAGGCCTCGTAGGGATTGGGACGGCGGGCCTCGCGGTGGAGATGACAGCCCACCTGCCAGTAGACGTGATAGCAGGGCAGCAGCGCCGCCACCGCCTCGCCGAAGCCGCCGGTGCAGCCCGTGGAGAGCAGCCAGTGGCCGTAGCCGAGACAGGTGGGCGAGGGGCGGGCGGCGGCCCAGCTCCTCTCGTCGATCCCGAAATCGCGGAAGAAGTTCTCGTGCAGGGCGCGTTCCTCGACGATCGCGTCCCGGGCACAGCCGGCCAGCACCACCTGGGCCCGCGGATCGGGGGCCCGCGCCGCGGTCGCCGCCAGCGCCCGGGCGAAGAGACCGAGATAATGGGCGTCCTGGATCAGGTAGTGGACGAAACGTTCGCGCGACAGCCCGCCGGCGGCGAGTTCACGGTTGAAGGGCAGTTCGAGGATCCGGCGGAACAGGGGCCGGACCTCCTCCCACATGGTTTCGGCGAAGGACACGGTGCGCGTCTCCCGGGGGCGGTGCGGCGGGCTCCCGCCCCAGACTGTCCGAATCCGCCCGCGGCGCCAACCCCCCCGCACGGTCGGGCTGCCGGCGGGGTCGGCGGCCGGGGCGGCGGACGGAGGGCGCGCAGCGCCAGGAAGGAAAGCCAGGAGGCCTCGATCCAGCCGGCGAGCGCCGCCGCGAGGCCGGCGCCGGCGAGGGCGAGCTGTGGAATCGCCAGCAGCAGCAGAGCGAGGAACAGCGCCCGGGCCGTGGCCGAGACCCGCAGCAGCCCGCCCACCTTGCCGCGCATCACGAGCACCGTCGCCGCGGGCAGGCTCGCGAGGGCCGCCGCCTGCTGCAGCAGGAGAAGCACGAGGACCGTGCCGCCCTCGCCGAAATCCGGGCCGCCGAGGAGCTCCAACAGCGGCCGCGCGAACCAGGCCGCCAGCGCGAGGAGCGGCCAGCCGATGGCGGTGGCGGCGGCGGAGAGGCGCAGGGCGGCACGTCGGGCCCGGCGCAGGGCGCCGGCGGCGACCAGCCGGGCGAGCTCGGGCTCCAGCGCCTTGCGGACCATTTCCGCCACCCGCTCGAGGGCGCCGGCGATCTGGAGGGCGAGCTGATAGATGCCCGCCATCCGCGGGTCGAGCATGGCGCCGACGACCAGGGTGCCGATCCGGTTGGAAACCAGACCCAGGGTACCCCGCAGGTTGACGGCGATCAGCATCCGCCAGAGGCCGGGATGGGGGCGCACGAGGCCGCGGAGCCGGAATTCCGCCCCTTCCAGCAGCCGCCGCCGGCCGAGCTCCCGCAAGGCCAGCCCCCAGGCGACCAGGTTGTCCAGGAGGTTGGCGGCGAACCATGCGGCACCCACCGCCCAGAGACCGCCGCCCGCGAGGATCGCGAGGAACACCCCGAGGAGTCGGACCGCGGGCAGCACCGCGCGCTGTCCGGCCACCAGATCGAACCGGTCGAGCAGGCGCAGGACGGCGAGGGGCGTGGCGCTCTGGGCGAACAGGATGATCGCGAGATAGGGGCGGGCGAACGCCTCGAGTTCCGACGACCAGCCGAGGAGCGGCAGGAGCGGCGCCAGCAGCAGTTGGGCCAGGCCCAGGGCGGCGAGGGCGCTCGCGAGGTCGAGCAGCAGCACCAGCAGCAGCAGCCCCTGGAAGTCCCGTTTCCGGTCGGCGCCGAGGCAGATGGCGCCGAAACGCACCAGCACGCCGCCGGCGTTGAAGCGGCAGATGCCGGCGATGGTGAGGGCGTAGGCCTGCACCACCACGAGCTCGCCGAAGGTGGTGCCGCCGAGGGTCCGTGCGGCGAGGGCGATGGCGGCGATGCCGAGAACGGCGGCCAGCCCGTGGCCGCCGGAGAGGCGGGCGGTGTTGCCGAAGATCCGGCGCAGCACCCCGGCTTTCGGGGTCCCGTCGCCGATCACGGGCGGAGGCGGCATCGGTCGTGTTTCATCCCGGCGTCACCGGCATCGCCGTATTCCCGCGGTCATTGACGCAGGTCAATTCCGGTTCCGGGCCGCACTTCTACCGTACTGCTCCCCGGCCGTCCCGTTCCGGGCGACCGTGAGAGATCGTTGCCGATCGGGCCCGATGCGCATCACCCTGTTTCTGTCGGCTCTCGCGGGTGGCGGCGCCCAGCGCCGCATGCTGCTCCTGGCCCGCGGTTTCGCCGCCGCGGGCCATGCCGTGGAGATCGTCACCGCCGACGGCGGCTCGCCGTCCCCGGGCACGTCCCTGCCGCCGGGAGTGCGCCACCGGGCCCTCGCCTCGCCGCTCGCTCGCCTGCCCTGGCTCCGGCATCGCCGTGGTCTCTGGGTGCCCGCCGTCCTGCCGCAGCTCGCCGCGCATCTGCGCCGGAGCCGGCCCGACGCCCTGCTCGCCACCTCCACACCGGCCAACGCGACGGCGATCCTGGCCCGGGCCGCGGCCGGCACCGGCACCCCGCTGGTGGTCAGTCTCAACCTCGATCTGGAGGCCTCGCTGGGCCGCGGCCTCGGCGCCGCCCTCGGCCTGCCGCGTCACCTCGCCCGTCTCTACCACCGGGCGGAGATGCGGGTCGCGATCTCGGAAGGGGTGGCGCACGGCTTCCGGCGGCTGACCGGCGATGCGGTTCCGATCCGCACCGTGCCCAACCCGATCGATCTCGAGGCGGTGAGGCGCGGCGCGGCCGCCGAGCCGGAACCGGCCTGGCCCGGAGCGGCCGCCGGGCCGTTTCTGCTGGCCTGCGGCAAGCTCAAGCCGCAGAAGGATTTCGCGACCCTGATCCGGGCCGTGGCGTTGCTCGCGGCGGAACGGCCCCTGCGCCTCGTCGTCCTCGGCGAGGGCGAGGAACGCCGGCGTCTCCTGGCCCTCGCCCGGGATCTCGGACTGGCCGGACGGCTGTTCCTGCCGGGCTTCGTCGCCAATCCCTTCGCCTGGATGGCGCGGGCGTCGCTGTTCGTCCTCTCCTCGCGCTTCGAGGGGGCGAGCAACGTGCTCCTCGAGGCTCTCGCCTGCGGCTGTCGGGTGGTGGCCACCGACTGTCCGAGCGGGCCGCGCGAGCTTCTCGCCGGAGGGCGCTACGGCCGGCTCGTGCCGCCGGGCGATCCGCCGGCGCTGGCGGCGGCGCTGGCGGCGGCGCTCGACGAACCGCACGATCCCGCCCGGTCCCGTCACCGGGCCGCCGAATTCTCCGTCGAACGGGCGGTGGCGGGCTATCTCGAGGCGCTCGCCGAGGCCCGCCGCCGGGCCGCCGTGCGGCGTCGTCCCCCCGTCCCGCTGCTGCGCGGCAACGCCCGATGAGCCGTCACATCGCGCTTCTGCTGCGTACGCTCGAAGGCGGCGGCATGCAGCGCAACGTGGTGGAGCTGGCACGCGGGCTGCTGCTGCGGGGTTACCGTGTCGAGGTGCTGGCGACGGAGGTCGAGGGCGGGATGCGCCGTCAGCTCCCGGAGGCGGTGCGGGTGCGCCGCCTGCCGCCGGCGGGGCGTGCGGCCGGTGCCCGGGCGCTGCTCGAGTTCGGCGGCGGACTCGGCGCCGGCGACCGGATCCGGCTCCGCCTCGGTCCGGTGCCGGGCCTGTTTCGGGCCCTGCCGGCCCTCGTCGAACATCTCCAGGCGGCCCGTCCGGCGGCGGTGGTGGCCCTCGGCACCCAGGCCAACCTCGCGGCCCTCGCGGCGCGGCGGCGGATCGGGCCTTCCTTCCGTCTCCTCGTCAGCGAACACAACATGCTGTCCTCGGTGGCCCGCAATGCGCGGCGCCGGTTCCGTCGCCTCTATCCCCGCTTCGTGCGGGCGGCCTACGCCGAAGCCGATGCCGTGGTCGCCGTCTCGGCGGCCGTGGCCCGCGATCTCGAACGCACCGCCGGTCTCGCGGCGGGGCGCGTCCGGGTGATCCGCAATCCGGTCGATCTGCCCCGGATCCGCGCCCTCGCCCGCGCCGAAGCGCCCCATCCCTGGACCCGCGACGCCGCCGTGCCGCTGCTCCTCGCGGTGGGACGGCTGCACTGGCAGAAGGATTTCGGGACCCTGCTGGAAGCGATGGCCCGGCTGCGGGGCCGCCGGCGGCTGCGGCTCGCGATTCTCGGCGAAGGTCCGGAGAGACGGCGGCTCGAACGCCATTGCCGGCGGCTCGGCCTCGGGGATCTCGTCCTGATGCCGGGATTCGTTGCCAATCCTTACGCCTGGATGGCCCGGGCCACGGTGTTCGTGCTGCCCTCCCGCTCCGAGGGCTACGGCCATGTGCTGGTCGAGGCCCTGGCCTGCGGCTGTCCGGTCGTCGCCACCGACTGCCCGGGGGCGCCGGCGGAGATTCTCGGCGGCGGGAACTACGGAAGGCTGGTGCCGGTGGGCGATGCGGCGGCCCTGGCGCGGGCCGTGGAGGCGACCCTCGACCGGCCGGTCGACCGGACCAGATTGCAGGAACGGGCCGCGATGCTGACGGCGGGAGATCCCACCGAGGCCTATCTGGCGGCCCTCTTCGGCGGAGACGCAGATGCCGGTGAAGGAAGATGCGATGGCGAAGCCGCGGCCTGAACCGCCGGCGGAGGCCGGGTGGGTCGCCGGCCTGCCGCGCCATCCCACCAAGCACCTCGCCATCTTCATCTACGGGCTGACCGGTGGTGGCGCTCAGCGGCGTACCCTCACCCTCGCCAACGCCTTCGCCGCCTGCGGCCATCAGGTCGATCTCGTGCTGGTGCGTGGCGAGGGCGTCCTCGAGCCCCAGCTCGCCCCGCGGGTGCGGGTGATCGCCCTCGACCGGATGGACCGTCTGGTGGGGCGGGCGATCCGGGCGAGCCGGACCCGGGGGGTGCAGACCTTCGCCGCCATCCCCGCCCTGGCCCGCTATCTCCGGCGGCAGCAGCCGGATCTGCTGCTGTCCGCGGCCTCGCACGTCAATCTGGTGGCGGTGGCGGGCTGGCGCCTCGCCCGCCTGCCGATCGCGCTGGTGCTGCGGGCGAGCAATCACCCGACCGGCAATCTCGCCGGCTTCCCGCCGGCGCAGCGGCTGATCCGCCTCTGGATGCGCTGGCTCACCCGGCGCTTCTATCCCCGGGCCGATCTGGTGATCACCGTCTCCCACGGGGTCGCCGAGGAGCTGGCCCGTCTGACCGGGATCCCGCGCGAGCGGATCGTCACCATCTACAATCCGGTGACCACCCCGGATCTCGCCGAGCGGATGGCGGAGCCGCTGGATCATCCCTGGCTCGAGGCTTCGGAGGTGCCGCTCGTGCTCGCCGCCGGCACCTTCAAGATCCAGAAGGATTTCAACACCCTGATCGAGGCCTTCGCGCGTCTGCGACGGCAGCGACCGGTGCGGCTCGCCATTCTCGGCGACGGGCCGCTGCGTCCGGCGATCGCCCGACGGGTCCGCGAACTGGGGCTCGAGGAGGAGGTGCTGCTGCCCGGCTTCGTCCTCAATCCCCTGCCCTGGATGCGCCGGGCGTCGCTGTTCGTCCTCTCCTCCATGTGGGAGGGGCTTCCCGGGGTGCTGATCGAGGCCATGGCCTGCGGTTGTCCGGTGGTCAGCACCGACTGCCCGAGCGGCCCCCGGGAGATCCTGGAGAACGGGCGCTTCGGGCCGCTGGTACCGGTCGGCGACGGCGCCGCCCTGGCGGCGGCGATGGCCGCCCAGCTCGACCGGCCGACGCCACCCGAAATGCTCCGGGCGCGGGCGGCGGCGTTCGATCTGCCGCGGGCGGTGGCCCGCTATCTCGAACTGTTCGAGAGCTGCATCCGGGCGCGGGTGCCGCGCCGTCTCGCCCGCATCCCGCCCTGGCCCCTCAAGGTGCCGCTCACCTACACGAGCGAGGCGGGGCTCGACTACGTCCTGGGACGACTCGGTCTCTCCCGCCTCGATCTGTTCCGGCCGTTCGCTGGCAACGCCGAACATCGTCGGCTCATGGCACGGATGATGGAGCGTCTCGGCGTGGACGTCGCCCGGGCGGTGGAGAGCGCGTGGAGTCCGCTCCGCGAGGCGGACGCCCGTTGCGCCGCCTGCGAGGCGGTGCGGCTGTGCCGCCAGTGGCTGCGCCAGCCCGGTCCGGAACCGCCCGAATTCTGCCCCAACCTGCCGCTGTTCGCGCGGCTTGCCGGTTCCTCCCGCCTGGGCTAGGAGACGCGCTCGCCCGCGGCAGCACGGAGGACAGGAGCCCATGGCCGAGGTCGGAGGAATCGCCGGCGACCGCCTGCGAAGCTTCATCGAGCGCATCGAGCGCCTCGAGGAGGAGAAGCGCGAGCTCCTGGAGCAGATCAGGGAGGTCTACGCCGAGGCCAAGGGCGAGGGTTTCGACGTCCGGGTCATGCGCCAGCTCGTCCGCCTGCGCCGGATGAAGCCGCAGGAGCGGGGCGAGCAGGAGGAACTGCTCGAGCTCTACAAGAGCGCCATCGGCATGGCCTGAGGCCGCGGCCGCCGGCGTGCCGGCGGCCGCGGGTCGTCTCAGGCGCGCTCGAAATAGCGGGTCCGCTCCCAGTCGGTGACCACCTGGTCGAACACCGACACCTCCCAGCGGGCGGCGTGGACGTAATGATCGACCACCGGATCGCCGAGGGCCTCGCGCAGGACCCGCGAGCCGTCGAGGAGGTCGGCCGCCTCGCGCAGGGTTTTCGGCAGGGCCGGAACATCGCCCGAACGGTAGGCGTCGCCGCTGTAGGCGGGTCCCGGGTCGAGACGCCGGTCGATGCCGTGGAGGCCGGCGGCCAGCATCGCCGCATAGGCGAGATAGGGATTCACGTCGGCGCCCGGCATCCGGCATTCGACCCGGGTCGAGGGGCCGTGGCCGACGATCCGGAAGCCGGCGGTGCGGTTGTCGCGGCTCCAGACGATGTTGGTGGGGGCGAAGGAACCCGCCTGGAAACGCTTGTAGGAATTGACGTAGGGGGCGAGGAACAGGGTGTATTCGCGGGCCAGCGCGAGCTGGCCGGCGAGGAAGTGGCGGAAGGTGTCGTTCTCCCGTCCTTCGGCATCGACGAAGGCGGGCTCGCCGTCGGTGGTCCAGAGGCTCGCGTGGATGTGGCAGGAGTTGCCGGCCAGATCCTGGCGCCACTTCGCCATGAAGGTCACCGCCTTGCCCTGCAGATGGGCGATCTCCTTGACCCCGTTCTTGTAGATCACGTGGCGGTCGGCCATCTCCAGGGCCTCGGCGTAGGCGAGGTTGAGCTCCTCCTGACCGGGGCCCCATTCGCCCTTGGAGAACTCCACCGGCACCCCGGCGGCGTCCATGCCGTTGCGGATCGCCCGCATCAGCGGCTCGCGCTTGGTGGTCTCGAACACGTGATAGTCCTCGATGTACCAGCCGGCGGTCCGCAGATCGCGATAGTCCTTGTCGCGGCAGGTGCGATAGTCCTCGTCGAAGACGTAGAATTCGAGCTCCGAGGCCATCTTGGCGCCGAAGCCGCGCTCGGCGAGCCGGGCGAGCTGTCGCTTCAGCATCGCCCGCGGGCTGTGCGGCAGCTCCTCGCCGTGATGATCGCAGACGTCGCCGAGGACCAGCGCGGTTCCGGGCAGCCAGGGGATCCGGCGCAGGGTGGAGAGATCGGGACGGATCGCGAAATCGCCGTAGCCTCGTTCCCAGGAGGCGACCGCGAACCCGGGCACCGGCTCCATCTCCATGTCCAGCGCCAGCAGATAGTCGCAGGCGTGCCATTCCTTGTGCACCGCATCGAGGAAGTAGTGACCGGTGACCCGCTTGCCGATCAGCCGGCCCTGCATGTCGGTGAAGGCCGCCACCACCGTGTCGATCTCGCCGGCGCCGACCAGCTCTTCGAGTTCCTCGATGGTCATCCTTCCGGGCATGGTGCTCCCCTTCCCTCGCTGAAATCCGATCTTCCGGTCTTGCCGCGGGCGCAGGTGTAGCGCAGATTCGGCAGGCGGTGCAGGGGCTTCTTGGCAGGACGGGCGGGCTCCGGCGGATGGCGGCCGGGAACTTCCGCGCCCGGGTTCCGGAACCCGCCGGCACCGCGCCGGGCCATCGAGGGGAGAGGACGCCGTGACCAGCAGAACCGCGATCGAACTCGTACGGGACGCACTCGCCGAGATCGAGACCATCACCGTCGACCAGGCCCGGGAGCTGCTGGGGCGCGACGATGTGGTGTTCGTCGACGTCCGCGAAACGGTGGAGTACCAGCAGGGCACCATCCCGCACGCTATCCACGTGCCGCGCGGGATGCTCGAATGGTACGCCGATCCGACCCTGCCGATTCACAAGGCGGAATTGCGTTCCGGCAAGCGGCTGGTCCTGTTCTGTGCCGCCGGCGGACGCTCGGCCCTCGCGGCCAAGACCCTCAAGGAGATGGGAATCGGCAATCTCTGCCACATCGCCGGGGGCTACGCGGCCTGGAAGGAAGCCGGCCTGCCGACCAAGAGCTGAGGCGCGCCCCCGTCAGCCCCCGGGCTCGCTTTCCCGCGGCGTGCCGCCGGTGTTCTGGGCGATCAGGGCGAAGATCATCACCACCCCGAACAGGAACAGGAGCCAGCCGAACAGGCCGAACATCGCATCCGCCGCGCGGCTGGCGACGAACAGCCCGAACAGCGACAGCAGGCCCATGAAGGTACCCAGGATCCAGCTTCCCATGATCGTCTCACCTCCGATGATGGAAACCGCGCGGCCGTTCAGCCGCCTTGCTCCTCCACCATGACGAGATCCCGGTAGGCGTGCCAGCTCGCATGGCCGATCAGCGGCAGGGTGACCGCGAGTCCGAGAAAGAAGGTGACCATGCCGAAGGCGATGAACACCACGATCAGGGCGCCCCACAGCAGCATCGCCGCGAAGTTGGTCTGCACCGCCCGCACGCTGGCGGCGATCGCCTCCATCACGCTGGCCTCCTCCCGATCGAGGAGGAGCGGAATGGACACCGCGCTGATGGCGAAGGCGACGAAGGCGAACAGGGCGCCGACGACGGTGCCGATCACGAGGAACGGCAGGCCGCGGGTCGACAGGAAGGTGTCGACGATCAGATTCTCGACCGACGGCGGTTCCAGTCCGAAATAGAGGAAGAACAGCAGGGCCGCCGTACGCACCCAGAAGAACCACAGCAGCAGGAGCGCCACCCCCACGAGGGCGATCTGCACCGGGTTGTGCCGGAACGCCGTCACCGCCTCGAGCAGCGAGGTGGAGAGGCCCTGCTCGCGGCGCCGGCTGGCCTCGTAGAGACCGACCGCGAGAACCGGGCCGAGCAGGAGGAAACCGGCCGCCGCCGGCAGCACGAGATAGAGCATGTCGAGCATGATGAAACCGAGGGTCAGCAGATAGCTGCTGACCACGGCGAGGATGCCGTAGGCGAGCCCGACCGGCAGGTTGGCGCGGAAATCCCGCCAGCCCCCGGCCAGCCAGGTCCAGGGACGGTCGAGGTCGATGCGTCGGATCTGCAGCGGCTTCGGCGCGAAGACGGGAACGGCCTGCCCCATGGTTCCCCTCCCTTTTGGAATCGATGGCTCGACACAAGAATAGACGCGAAACGTTCCGGGCGATAGAGGTACACTAATTTAAATGTGACAATGCGTCACCTTTGCCGGCGGCCGAGGTCCCGGCAGGATCGCCGCCGTCGAAGCGGGCATCGTGGGAGCGCCGTCGAAGACGCGGCCGGAACTCCGGGTGGCGCCCGGTTTCCGGCCTCCGGCGCGGGCCTTCCTGGAGGGGAACACATGGCAGTGGCAGCAGTCCATGCCGCGGGCGTGCGGGCGGAAGCGGCCTACAACGAAGATGTCGTCCGGCTGTTCACCATCGCCACCATCTTCTGGGGCATCGTCGGCTTTCTCGTCGGTGTCTACATCGCCTTCCAGCTCGCCTATCCGGTGCTCAACCTGGGGCTCGAGTGGACCACCTTCGGCCGGCTGCGTCCCATCCACACCTCGGCGGTGATCTTCGCCTTCGGCGGCAACGCCCTGCTCGCCACCTCCCTCTACGTGGTCCAGCGCACCTGCCGGACCAGCCTGTTCGGCGGACCGGCGCTGGCCAGCTTCCTGTTCTGGGGCTACCAGCTTTTCATCGTTCTCGCCGCCACCGGCTATCTCCTCGGGGTCACCCAGAGCCGCGAATACGCCGAGCCCGAATGGTACGTGGACATCTGGATCACCATCGTCTGGGTGGTCTATCTGGTGATCTTCTTCGGCACCCTGCTGCGGCGCAAGGAGCCGCACATCTACGTCGCCAACTGGTTCTACCTGGCCTTCATCATCACCATCGCCATCCTCCACATCTTCAACAATTTGGCGGTGCCGGTGAGCTGGACCGGGACCAAGAGCTATTCGCTGTTCGCCGGGGTGCAGGACGCCCTCGTCCAGTGGTGGTACGGGCACAACGCGGTCGGCTTCTTCCTCACCGCCGGCTTCCTCGGCATGATGTACTACTTCGTGCCCAAGCAGGCGGAACGGCCGATCTATTCTTACCGGCTGTCGATCGTCCATTTCTGGGCGCTCATCTTCCTCTACATCTGGGCCGGACCGCACCATCTGCACTACACCGCCCTGCCCGACTGGGCGCAGGTGCTGGGGATGACCTTCTCGGTGATGCTCTGGATGCCCTCCTGGGGCGGCATGATCAACGGGCTGATGACCCTCTCGGGGGCCTGGGACAAGCTCCGCTGGGATCCGGTGCTGCGGTTCCTCGTGGTGTCGGTCGCCTTCTACGGCATGAGCACCTTCGAGGGACCGCTGATGTCGATCCGCCAGGTCAACGCCCTCTCCCACTACACCGACTGGACGATCGGCCACGTCCACTCCGGGGCGCTGGGCTGGGTCGCCTTCGTCAGCTTCGGGGCCCTCTACTATCTCGTGCCGCGTCTCTGGCGGGCCGAGCGGCTCTACTCGATCCGGCTCGTCGAGTGGCATTTCTGGATCTCCACCCTGGGCGTGGTTCTCTACATCACCGCGATGTGGGTGTCGGGGATCATGCAGGGGCTGATGTGGCGGTCCTACGACAGCCTCGGCTTCCTGCAGTACTCCTTCGTCGAGACCGTGGCGGCGATGCACCCGTTCTACGTGATCCGGGCCTTCGGCGGGGTTCTGTTCCTGCTCGGGGCGCTGATCATGGCCTACAATCTGTGGCGCACCATGCGGCGCGAGATCCGCGAGGAGGAGCTCCTGCCCTCCCAGGCCGGTGCGCTGCGGGTGACGCCGGCGCAGTGAGGAGGACCGGGCGATGATCAAGCGTCACGAAATCGTCGAGAAGCGGGCCTTCCTGCTGGCGGTGCTCATCCTGATCACGGTTTCGGTCGGCGGCATCGTCGAGATCGTGCCCCTGTTCACGATCGAAAGCACCATCGAGCCGGTCAAGGGCGTGCGTCCCTACAGCCCGCTCGAGCTCGCCGGGCGCAACGTCTACATCCGCGAGGGCTGCTACGTCTGCCACAGTCAGATGATCCGCCCGTTCCGCGACGAGGTGGAGCGCTACGGTCCCTACAGTCTCGCCGCCGAAAGCATGTACGACCATCCCTTCCAATGGGGGAGCAAACGGACCGGGCCGGATCTGGCCCGGGTCGGCGGCAAGTATTCCAACGAATGGCACGTGGCCCATCTCGTCGATCCGCAGAGCGTGGTGCCGGAGAGCGTGATGCCGCCCTACGCTTTCCTGCTGGAGAAGGATCTCGACTACGAGAACATCGCCGATCACCTGCGCGCCAACCGGGCGGTGGGCGTGCCCTACACCGAGGAAATGATCGCCAACGCCCTCGAGGATCTGCGGGTTCAGGCCGATCCCGAGGGCGACTACGAGCCGTTGCTCTCCCGCTATCCCAAGGCCGCGGTCGGCGATTTCGACGGTCAGCCCGACCGGCTGACGGAGATGGACGCGCTCATCGCCTATCTCCAGATCCTCGGGCGGATGGTCGATTTCACCGACGTCCGCACCGAGGACATCATCCAATAGGGGGTGGCCATGGACGACGCCCTGCGCCTGCTCGATCAGTTCTGGCTGATCTGGCTGTTCTCCATCTTCGTGGCCATCGTCGTCTGGGCCATGTGGCCGCGAAACAAGGAAAAGTTCGAGCGCTACGGCCGCATCCCGTTCGAGGGGGACGATCGTCATGGCGAATGAGGTGGAAAGAGACGAGGTCACCGGCGTCGAGACCACCGGTCACGAATGGGACGGGATCAAGGAACTCAACAATCCCCTGCCCCGATGGTGGGTCCTGGTCTTCTACGCGACCATCGCCTTTTCCGTGCTCTGGTGGATCCTCTATCCTTCCTGGCCGACGCTGACCGGCTACTGGAAGGGAGTCCTCGGCAGCAACCAGCGGCTCGATCTCGATCGCAGGCTCGAGGAAGCGCGGACCGCCCAGGCGCGATGGCTCGAGAAGATCGCCGAGCTGGACACCGCCGCCGTGGCCGCCGATCCGGAGCTGCTCGCCTTCGCCATGCGCGGCGGCGAGGTCGTCTTCAAGGAGAACTGCGCCGCCTGCCACGGGCTGGGCGGTGCCGGCCAGTTCAACTTCCCGAGCCTCGCCGACGACGACTGGCTGTGGGGCGGCACCCTCGAGGAGATCGAATACACCATCCGCCACGGGATCCGCTTCGCCGAGGATCCCGAAACCCGCGACAGCCAGATGCCGGCCTTCGGTGCCGACGAGATCCTCGACCGGCAGCAGATCGAGGATGTCGTCCAGTACGTGCTGTCGCTGTCGGGGCGGGTCGAGGACGCCGCCGCCGCGGCGCGCGGGGAGGAGATCTTCGCCGAACAATGCGCCGCCTGCCACGGGGTCGACGGTCGGGGCGTCGCGGAGATCGGCGCTCCGGATCTCGCCGACGGAATCTGGCTCTACGGCGGCGAGCCGAAGGACATCCGGGCCCAGATCGCGCAGCCCCGCCACGGGGTGATGCCGGGCTGGGAGGGCCGCCTCGGGGACGAGTTCGTCAAGATGGTGACGATCTACGTCCACAATCTCGGCGGTGGCGAATAGGCCACGAGAGGACCCCGGTCGAGGGAAGGGCGCGGGCGACCGCGCCCTTTCCGCCGGTGGCGGTGGTTCAGTGGATGCGGAACTCGTGCCGGACGTGATGCCAGCGGCCGGGGGCGATCAGTTCCGCATGGGTGAGATGGACGCTGTGCAGCTTGCCCTCGATGTTGCGGACCCAGAAATCGAGGAAGCGGCGGGTTTCGGGGAACTCGGGCACCCGGTCGTAATGCTGCCAGATGAAGCTCTGCAGCACCCCCGGATGGTCCGGGAGGTGATAGATGATCTCCATGGTGGCCAGGCGATAGCCCCTGAGCTGGAGCTCGAAAGCGCGATCGACGTCGGCGGCCATGCTCTGCTCCTTCCCCGTTTCGCCGGCAGGTTCGGATTCTGCGGCCGCCGGTCCCGGACGTCAAGGTGAGGACGAGAAATATTGCCGTAACTTCAACAATTTAGCAGCCTCCATCCGGGAGTGCTGACAGAATCGCGCGATTCCCGTCTTGAACCCGCCGCCGGATCTTCCTACCTAGCGGTCGAGCTGGCACTCACCTCGAGGGAGTGCTAACAAGCGACAGCGTGACCAATCATCTGGAGGTGACTGTCCATGCGCTTCAGGCCTTTGCACGATCGCGTGCTGGTTCGCCGCATCGAGGAGGAACAGCGGACCAAGGGCGGCATCATCATCCCCGATACCGCCAAGGAGAAGCCGCAGCAGGGCGAGGTCCTGGCCGTCGGCCCCGGTGCCCGGGACGAGACCGGCAAGCTCGTGCCGCTCGACGTCAAGGTCGGCGACAAGGTGCTGTTCGGCAAGTGGTCCGGCACCGAGGTCAAGATCGAGGGCGAGGAGCTCCTGATCATGAAGGAGAGCGACATCCTCGGCATCCTCGAGGAGGAGGAATCGGCCAAGGCCGCGGCCTGAACGCTGTCTGATCCCGACGTTCCGACATCGACGAAGAATTAGAGAGGACGAGCGAACATGCCCGCCAAGGAACTGCGTTTCTCTGTCGAAGCCCGAGCCAAGATGCTGAAGGGCGTCATGGCTCTCGCCGACGCCGTCAAGGTCACGCTCGGCCCCAAGGGCCGCAACGTCGTGCTGGAGAAGAGCTTCGGCGCGCCGCGCATCACCAAGGACGGGGTGACCGTCGCCAAGGAGATCGAGCTTTCCGACAAGTTCGAGAACATGGGCGCCCAGATGGTGCGCGAGGTCGCCAGCAAGACCAACGACACCGCCGGTGACGGCACCACCACCGCGACCATCCTCGCCGCGGCGATGGTTCGCGAAGGCGTCAAGTCGGTGGCCGCCGGCATGAACCCGATGGATCTGCGCCGGGGCATCGAACAGGCGGTGGACGCGGTGGTCGAGGAGCTCGCCAAGCGGGCCAAGCAGGTGACCACCAGCGAGGAGATCGCCCAGGTCGGCACCATCTCGGCCAACGGTGACGAGGAAATCGGCAAGATGCTGGCCGAGGCCATGCAGAAGGTCGGCAACGAGGGCGTCATCACGGTCGAGGAAGCCAAGTCCCTCGAGACCGAGCTCGAGGTGGTCGAGGGCATGCAGTTCGACCGCGGCTACATCTCGCCCTATTTCGTCACCGACGCCGACAAGATGCGCGCGGTGCTCGAGGATCCCTACATCCTCGTCCACGAGAAGAAGCTCTCCAACCTGCAGAGCCTGCTGCCGGTGCTCGAGCAGGTGGTGCAGAGCGGCAAGCCGCTGCTGATCATCGCCGAGGACGTGGAGGGCGAGGCCCTGGCCACCCTCGTGGTCAACAAGCTGCGCGGCGGCCTCAAGGTGGCGGCGGTCAAGGCGCCGGGCTTCGGTGAGCGCCGCAAGGCGATGCTCGAGGACATCGCCATCCTGACCGGCGGCCAGGTGGTCTCCGAGGATCTCGGGATCAAGCTCGAGAACGTCAATCTCGACATGCTCGGGCGGGCCACCCGGGTGATCGTCGAGAAGGAGAACACCACCATCGTCGGTGGCAAGGGTGACGCCGACCAGATCAAGGCGCGCTGCAACCAGATCCGCGCCCAGATCGAGGAGACCACCTCCGACTACGATCGCGAGAAGCTGCAGGAGCGGCTGGCCAAGCTGGCCGGCGGCGTCGCCGTGATCCGTGTCGGCGGGGCCACCGAGGTCGAGGTGAAGGAGCGCAAGGATCGCGTCGAGGACGCCATGAACGCGACCCGCGCCGCGGTCGAGGAAGGCATCGTGCCGGGTGGCGGTGTGGCGCTGCTGCACGCGAGCCGGGTGCTCGAGACCCTCACGCCCAACAACGAGGACCAGAAGCACGGCGTCGATATCGTCAAGCGGGCGATCCAGGCGCCGGTGCGGCAGATCGCCGAGAACGCCGGCTTCGACGGTGCGGTGGTCGCCGGCAAGCTCCTCGAGAATGGCGACTACGGTTGGGGCTTCGACGCCCAGGCCGGCGAGTACGGCAATCTCGTCGATCGCGGCATCATCGATCCCGCCAAGGTGGTGCGTTGCGCCCTGCAGGATGCGGCTTCCGTCGCCGGCCTGCTGATCACCACCGAGGCGATGGTCGCCGAGAAGCCCGAGAAGAAGAAGGAAGATGCGGGCGCTCCCGCCGGCATGGGCGACATGGGCTTCTGATCGCCCGCAGCTTCCGTCACCTTTCCGCGAAAGGGCCGCATCACGCGGCCCTTTCCTTTCGTCGGCTGGCATCCTGATCCTGCAGCTCGGGCTGCCGGCCGCGCCAGGGCAACGGCACCAGATAGGTGCCGGCGAAGGTCACCACCCGGCCCCCGAGCCCCAGCTTGAAACGGGCGACCCCGGGGGCGCCGACGGTATCCACCCCGCCGAGGTCGAGCAGCGCGACACCCCGCTCGCGCAGCATCTCGATCGCCCGCCAGAGGAGCAGGTACTGGGCCCGCAGGCGCCGGCCTTCCTCTCCGGTATGGCCGATCAGATAGGTGGCGCCGCGACCGTGGAGCTGGAAAAGGGCGCCGGCGACCGGGGTCGATCCCCGTCGGGCGATCAGGGCGAACTGGCTGTCGCTCGCCCGCGAGGCCCCGGCGAGGGCGTGGAAGAAGGCCGGCGAGGGACCCCGGTAACCGACCCGCCGGCGATGCGTTTCGTTGGCGGCGATCAGCCAGGCCAGCAGGGGACCTCCGCGGATCCGCTTCACCTCGAGAGGCGCTTGCCGCGCCCGCCGCAACATGTTGCGCCATTTGCCGTGGAGGCCGGCCTCGATCCGCGCCGGCGGCCGCCGCAGATCGAGATGGATCGTGCTCTGGCCGGTCATCACCCGGCGAAAGCCGGCCCGTCGGTCCGCCGCCCGGCCATCGGCCGGCGTCCAGAGCAGGAGACCGCGGAGGAAGGTCCGCCTCGCCTCCGCGAAGAGGGCCGCTTCCGCCTCCGCCCCGCGCTCGCCGAGCCAAACCGGGCCGTGGGTGAGCACGACCAGGCCCGGACCGGCGGCGAAACGGCGCTCGACGAACTGGGCGAGGGCCAACGGTCTCCCCCCGGCCGTCAGGAGGCAGCGCCGCACCCGGTGGCCCTGCGCCGCCACCGCCTCGCCATAGGGCCAGTCCTGGCGGTAGCCGGCCAGCGGCGCCGTCGCGAGAAGCTGCTGCCAGCGGGCCCGGCTGCAGGTGTCCCACTCGAAACGCAGGGCGGGAGCGGTCACGGCGGCTTCCCTCACGAGCGATGATCCTGCATCGTATTAGCGTGATGGTTGATCAACCGGAAGACCGGAGAAGCTGATGGGCCGGAAAACCGTGAAAGGCGTGCATCTGCCGCCGCCGCGGCCGACCCGCTGGGCGCTATACTACCTGCTCCTCTATCTGGGACTGCCGCTGGTCGGACTGCTGGCGCTGCTGGATCTCGCCCTGTATCTCCTGTTCACGAACCTGCTGGGGCGCTGCTACGGGATCTTCTGCCTGTTCGGCTGAGGCCTGCCGGGCGCCCGCGGAGCTCGAGGGGAGGAACGGCGATGGTCGAGACACTGCCGACCGAGATGATCGGTATCCGCATCCGCGAGCCGGGGGGGCCGGAGGTGCTGGTGCCCGAGACCATGCCGGTGCCGCGCCCGGGCGCCGGGGAGCTGGCGATCCGGGTCGCCGCCGCCGGCGTCAACCGGCCGGACGTGCTGCAGCGCAAGGGCGGCTATCCGCCGCCGCCCGGCGCCAGCGAGCTGCCCGGTCTCGAGGTGGCCGGCACGGTGGTCGCGCGGGGGACCGGCACCCGCCGCTTCGACGTCGGAGACACGGTCTGTGCGCTGCTGGCGGGTGGCGGCTACGCCGAATACTGCACCGTTCCCGAGCCGCAGGTGCTGCCGGTGCCCCGCGGGCTCTCGATGATCGAGGCGGCGGCCCTGCCCGAGACCTTCTTCACCGTCTGGACCAACCTCTTCGAGCGGGGCCGCCTCGCGTCCGGCGAGTGGCTGCTGGTCCACGGCGGCTCGAGCGGCATCGGCACCACCGCGATCCAGCTCGCCCGGGCCTTCGGCGCCCGGGTCCTGACGACGGTCGGCAACGCCGAGAAGGCGCGGGCCTGCCGCGAGCTCGGCGCCGAACGGGCGATCCTCTACCGTGAGGAGGATTTCGTCGCGGTGGCCGAGGAGGTCACCGACGGCCGGGGGGTCGATGTGATCCTCGACATGGTGGGCGGCGACTATGTGCCGCGCAATCTGCGCGCCCTCGCCCTCGAGGGGCGGCTGGTGCAGATCGCCTGGCTCGGGGGCTCGAAGATCAGCGCCGATTTCGCCCGGCTGATGCTGCGACGCCTGACCTGGACCGGCAGCACCCTGCGGCCGCGGTCCGTCGAAGAGAAGGGCCGCATCGCCCGGGCTCTCGAGGAGAAGGTCTGGCCGCTCCTGGAACGCGGCGAGGTGCGCCCGGTGATCCATCGCCGCTTTCCCCTCGAGGAGGCGGCCGCGGCCCACGCTCTCATGGAGAGCAGCAGGCACATCGGCAAGCTCCTGCTGGTGACCCGCTACGGGGCCGGCCTCGAGAGTGGCACCGACCGGAACGGCGCCTCGTTCGGCGGTCCGTCGGCATAGAGCCAGAGCGGCGCCGCCGCCGGATCGGCGGGGAAGGCGAGGATGCTGGCGCTCACCGTGCCGTAGCCGCCTTCGGTACGGATGCACATGGCTTCCCGCGGGTCCGCGGTGTCCTCGGCGGTGGCGGCGAGGAGCCGCTGCCAGCCGCGCCAGTCGGGGTTGTCCGGCGCCGGCGAGGCGAGGCGGAGGAAGCGCGGCCGATGGCGACGGATGCGGGCGCAGGTCGGATCGTCGGCCTCGCCCGCGGTCAGCATGGTCAGCCCGTCGCCGAGCGGTCGGACGGTGATGCGGCCGTCGCCGGCGTGGCGCAGCCAGAAGGCTTCCCCGCGATCGGCGACCACCAGATTGAAGCTGCGCCAGGCCCCGGGATCGATCCGGGCGAGGGCGGCTGCGGCCCGGCGCGCCCCGGAATGTTCCAGGGCTTTCAGCACCAGTTCGCCGCGCGAGCGCTTGCCGGCCGCCGGTCCGAGGCTGCCGCGTCGGTTCAGCACCGCCGCCACCAGCCCCCGATCGGCGACCGCCAGCCAGGAGCCGCCGCCGACCGGATCCCGACCGCCGATCACCCCGGGCCGCTCCGGCCAGTGGCGACCGGGCGGGAGGCCGGGCCGGTCCCGCATCTCGTCGCGGTTGGCGGCGATCACCAGCGGCCAGAGGTCGCGGGGGCGCCGCAGGAGAACGAGGGTACACATGCACCGGCTCCCGGCACGGCTGGCGGCGAAGGGGCAGACCGCCTATATGGGGGCCGACAGGAGAACGCCAAGCCTGACGGGAGTCCGTGATGCCCACCTTCGACGAGCGGGAGCGCAGCGAGGAGGCGAAATTCAAGCACGATCAGGAGCTCGCCTTCAAGGTCCGCAACCGACGCAACAAGCTTTTCGGGCTCTGGGTCGCCCGGGAATTCCTCGGGCTCGAGGGCGAGGATGCGGCGGCCTACGCCAAGGACGTCGTCATCGCCGATTTCGAGGGCCCGGGCGACGACGACATGATGGGCAAGGTCAAGGCCGATCTCGCCGCCCGCAACATCGAGGTGAGCGATCACCTTCTCAGGAAGCATCTGGCGGAATGCGAAGCGAAGGCGAAAGAGCAGATCAAGCACGAGTGAAGGACGAGGCCACGGGCGGACGGGCCCGGACCGGGCGCGCGCCGGCGGCCCCTCCCGCGGGCCGGCGGCCGCGCGAGATCGGCGGTCCGAAAGGGCCGGAGCCGACCCGTTACGGCGACTGGGAACGCGGCGGCCGCTGCATCGATTTCTGACCGACCGGGCCGGCACATCTCGGGGGAGGAGCGTTGAGCCGGGTATCTTCGGCCGCCGGCCTCGGCGGTGATCGGCGGCTGGTGCTGCTGCTGGTGGCCACCATCTCCGTCTTCTGGGGCTTCAACTGGCCGGCGATGAAGGTCGGGGTCGGCGAGCTCGGCCCCTGGCTCTTCCGGACCATCACCGTCGGCGTCGCCGGGGCCTGCCTGCTGGCGGCGGCGCGCCTCGGCGGCGAGCGCATCCGCCTCGCCGCGGCGGATCTCCGCCCGCTGCTCCTCGTCTCCCTGTTCGCGGTGACCGGCTGGCATCTCTTCACCGCCTTCGGTCTCACCTACATCGGCGGCGGACGGGCGGTGATCGTCGCCTTCACCATGCCGCTCTGGGCGGCGATCACGAGCGGCATCTGGCTGGGGGAACGCCACGGTCCGCGGCTCCTCGCCGCTCTCTTCCTCGGCCTCCTCGGCATCGCCATCCTGATCGGCCCCGACATCGGCCGGCTCGTCGATCAGACCACCGGCGCGCTGCTGGTGCTCGGCGCCTCGGTTTGCTGGGCGATCGGCACCGTCGGCACCAAGGCCCGGCGCTGGTCGGTGGGGGCGACGGCGCTCGCCGGCTGGCAGCTCCTGGCCGGCTGGGTGCCGATCCTGGTCGCCTGGCTGATCTTCGATCCGTCGCCCGATCTTTCCGCCCTCACCTGGCGGGGCGTCCTCGCCACCGCCTACGCCTCGACCATCGCTCTCGCCCTCTGCTTCGGCGCCTTCGTCAAGATCGTCACCTTGGTGCCGGCCAGCATCGCCGCCATCAGCACCCTCGCCATCCCGGTGATCGGCGTGTCGAGCTCGGCGCTCCTGCTCGGCGAGCCCCTGGGGTTCCGCGAGCTCGCCGCCCTCGCCCTCGTTCTCCCGGCCCTGGCGCTGGTGCTGCTGCCGCGCCGCGAGGGCTGAGAGCGCGGGCGCTTTCCGCCGGGGCCTTCGCACTATATAAGGTCGAACACAGACAGTTGCAGAACGAGTAGCACACTCATGGCAGATCCCGCAGTCATCCGGCGCGGCGGCGACGACCGTCAGCGCGCTCTCGAGGCAGCCATTTCCCAGATCGAGCGGGCCTTCGGCAAGGGCTCGCTGATGCGCCTCGGCCACGGCCAGCAGGCGATGGAGATCGAGGCCGTCTCCACCGGCTCGCTCGGCCTCGACATCGCCCTCGGTATCGGCGGCCTGCCCCGCGGTCGGGTGGTGGAGATCTACGGGCCGGAGAGCTCGGGCAAGACCACCCTCGCCCTCCATGTGGTGGCCGAGGCCCAGAAGCAGGGCGGCGTCTGCGCCTTCGTCGACGCCGAACACGCCCTCGATCCGGGCTACGCCCGCAAGCTCGGGGTCGATCTCGACGAGCTGCTGATCAGCCAGCCGGACACCGGCGAGCAGGCGCTGGAGATCACCGACACCCTGGTCCGCAGCGGCGCGGTGGACGTGATCGTGGTGGACAGCGTGGCGGCGCTCGTCCCCAAGGCCGAGCTCGAGGGGGAGATGGGGGATTCCCATGTCGGGTTGCAGGCCCGGCTGATGAGTCAGGCTCTCCGGAAGCTCACCTCCTCGATCTCCCGCTCCCGCTGCATCGTCCTCTTCACCAACCAGATCCGCTCCAAGATCGGGGTGATGTTCGGCAGCCCGGAGACCACCACCGGCGGCAACGCCCTCAAGTTCTACGCCAGCGTCCGGCTCGACGTGCGCCGCATCGGCCAGCTCAAGGACCGCGACCAGACCATCGGCAATCAGACCCGGGTCAAGGTGGTCAAGAACAAGGTGGCGCCCCCGTTCCGGGTCGTGGAGTTCGACATCGTCTACGGCGAGGGCATCTCCAAGGCCGGCGAGCTGATCGATCTCGGGGTCAAGGCCGGTGTGGTGGAGAAGTCGGGGTCCTGGTTCTCCTACAATTCCCGGCGCATCGGCCAGGGGCGCGAGAACGCCAAGAAGTTCCTCCGGGAGAACCCGGAGATCGCGGCCGAGATCGAGCAGGCGATCCGTGTCCGGGCAGGAGTCGGGGTGGCCGGCTCGCCGGGGCTCGATCTCCTCGACGAGGATCCGGCGCTCGACGCCTGAGGCCCGACGCCGCCGCCACCGGACAACGAACAACGGGCTCCGTCATGCCGACCACCAACGAGATCCGCACGGCCTTCCTCGAATATTTCGCGCGCCACGGACACGAGATCGTGCCCTCCAGCTCGCTCGTGCCGCACAACGATCCGACCCTGCTGTTCACCAATGCCGGCATGGTGCAGTTCAAGAACGTCTTCACCGGCACCGAGACCCGCCCCTACAAGCGGGCGGTGACGGCGCAGAAATGCGTGCGGGCCGGCGGCAAGCACAACGATCTCGACAATGTCGGCTACACCGCCCGGCACCACACCTTCTTCGAGATGCTCGGCAACTTCTCCTTCGGCGACTATTTCAAGGAGCTGGCCATCGAGCTCGCCTGGAAGCTGGTCACCGAGGAGTTCGGCCTGCCCGAGGAGCGGCTCCTGGTCACCGTCTACATCGACGACGACGAGGCCTTCGCGCTCTGGAAGAAGATCGCCGGCCTGCCCGAAGAGAAGATCATCCGCATCGCCGGCTCCGACAATTTCTGGTCGATGGGCGATACCGGCCCCTGCGGTCCCTGTTCGGAGATCTTCTGGGACCACGGGCCCGAGGTCCCCGGCGGCCCGCCCGGCAGCCCCGAGGAGGACGGCGACCGCTTCATCGAGATCTGGAACCTGGTCTTCATGCAGTACGAGCAGATGGCATCCGGCGAGCGGGTGCCGCTGCCCAGGCCTTCCATCGACACCGGCATGGGGCTCGAGCGGATGGCCGCCGTGCTGCAGGGCAAGCACGACAATTACGAGATCGATCTCTTCCAGCACATCATCGGCCGGACGGTGGAACTCACCGGCAGGCCCTACGAGGGCCGGTGGCGGCCCTCCCACAAGGTGGTGGCCGACCATCTGCGGGCTTCCGCCTTCCTGATCGCCGACGGGGTGATGCCGGCCAACGAGGGACGCGGCTACGTGCTCCGGCGGATCATGCGCCGCGGCATGCGCCATGCCCACATGCTGGGCGCCGCCGAACCCCTGATGTGGCGGGTGCTGCCGGCGCTGGTGGAGGAGATGGGTACGGCATATCCCGAGCTGGTGCGCGCCGAACCCCTCGTTCGCGAGACCCTGAAGCTGGAGGAGACCAACTTCCGGCGCACCCTCGAGCGCGGCCTGAAGCTTCTCGAGGAGGCTCTCGCCAGGCTCCCCGACGGGGCACCGCTGCCCGGCGAGATCGCCTTCAAGCTTTATGATACCTTCGGCTTTCCCCTCGATCTCACCCAGGACGTGCTGCGCAGCCAGGGCCGCAGCGTCGATGTCGAGGGCTTCGAGCGGGCCATGCAGCGCCAGCGCGAGGAAGCCCGCAAGCACTGGAAGGGCTCCGGCGCGG